>Ga0209335_10002421_pt1 | contig 19676 bp, 20 predicted proteins | sample COG_09_FD_184753 | JGI IMG/M metagenome (GOLD analysis project Ga0209335, IMG submission 184753) | Pelagic Microbial community sample from North Sea - COGITO 998_met_09 (SPAdes) (version 2) | ecosystem: Environmental > Aquatic > Marine > Neritic zone/Coastal water | place: Helgoland, sampling...
TATCTTTTTACGCAGGGTGCCCGTTGGAAAACCGGTTCCGAACCGACTGATCATATGTGGAAGCGTTTTGCAGTTAGGAACGAGCGTTTTCGCCTAGTTGAGGACAAGCTATACGATATGAAAAAAGATCCCTCGCAACTGGTGGATATTGCGGATAAGCACCCTAAGGTGGTTCAGTCGATGCGAAGGGCATATGAGAAATTCTGGAAAGAAGCCCGTCCATTAATGGTGAATGAGGAAGTTCCCATGTCTACAACCCAGCCCTACCATGTTTTGCATGCACAACAATTGAAAGCTGATGGGATTCAAATGTGGAAAGCACCGTCGCTTTAGCCCTCATAACAATTTATTATTTAGGATTTATGATTGCTATTTCTGTTAAAGTAAAAGACTTTCATAAGCTTTCACAATTATGTTAGCTTTAAAACACACCGTCGAAAAGTTAACAGCATTAAAATTTTACTTCGATTGGTGAGTTCGAATGTATGTTAATTTTTTAATTCACCATTAAACAAGATATAAAATGAGTAAAGGTACAGTAAAGTGGTTCAATTCAGATAAAGGTTTCGGTTTTATAACACCGGAGGGAGGGGGAGATGATTTATTCGTTCATCATTCAGAAATTAAAAGTGGAGATGGATACGCTACACTAAATGATGGTCAGGAAGTTGAGTATGAGGAAGGTACAGGGCAGAAAGGTCCGTGTGCAAAGAATGTAGTTCCTGCTTAATTTTAGTCTACTTTAACGGTTCCTTGAATTTGGAACTTAAAAAGTATTTTTTTAATATTTCCTAAATTTTGTTAAAATGGCAAAAGGTCAGAACGCTAAAAAAGAAGTAAAGAAAAAGCCCAGCAAAACCAAAAAAGAAAAACGCGAAGACAAAAAGTCAAAAAAAGCAGCAAAAAAATAGTCTTCTCTGTTAAACTGCATATTAGTCTTTTTCTTAGTTAGGTCGATAGGTTGTTAAAAGATTAACAGATTTACTTCAGTAAACTGTGGTTAATAGATGCTGATTCAAGTTCTTATTTCTCATTTATACAGTGCTTTGCAAGATTACGAAGTAGGTTAGTCTTTTGATACTTCTGTCAAAAGGTAGCATATGAAAAATGTAACCTTTTGGATGAACTGGTTATATTTAATTGGTAATCATGTGCATAAATTTGATCTTTATTCCGACTACTCGCTCGCTTTAAAGCTGGAAGTACAAAAATCTGTTAGATTGTTACACCTGAAGAAATTTTTGGAAAACTGATATTTAAGGTAAATTGGTTAGCGAACTTTTGAGTAGCAGAACATAAAAGCTTAGAGCTATTGAATTATTTTTTAAATTTTAAATAGATTGGGCAAACTATTACAAATGGTGGTTTATTGAAAATTCCTTCATTGAAAAAAGTTTTCTTACTTTGGAACTAAGGTAAATTGCTTGCATGCTTTCTGTCTAGATGTTATTTCTGATCGCTTTCCCAAAATTTTGTACCCCTCTATTTATCATGTCAGAATTAAGTGATTTAACTATTGAAGCAACTCCTCGTGAGCAAACTGGACGCCAAGCCTGCAATAAGCTTCGCTCCTCCGGCCGAATTCCTGCCGTCATGTATGGCAAAGAAATTAATAAGTCGTTTTCCCTTGAAGATAGGGCAATGAGAATGCTCTTGAGAAAAGCTTCAGGTACAACATCTCTTCTTCGTTTACTCGGAGATAAGGGAGAGGATGAACTTGTTTTAATTAAGGAGATGCAAATGGATCCGATCAAGAACAGTATTCTGCATATCGATTTTGTTCAGGTTAATCGCGGAGAAGACCTTCAAACCAAGGTCCCGCTAAGCATTTTAGGTGAAGCTGATGGTGTGAAATCCGAAGGTGGAATCTTGGAAATATTAGCAAACGAAGTTGAAGTGCGCTGTCGCCCAAGTAATTTACCAACTGAAATAGAATTAGATATCACCAACTTGGCATTGGGTGAAAATCTACAAATTAAAGATTTACCAGTCTTGGATGGTGTTGCTTATGTTTCAGACCCGGATGGTATGCTTGTTTCTTGCGTAGGTAGTGCAGGTGGACGCTCAGGTGCGGAAGATGGTGAAGAAGTCGTGACTGAAGGAGAAGATGAGCCCGAAGATGGTGAGTCTAAGGAAACAGAATCAACTGAGCCAACTTCAGAATAGAAAAAATTATTTTCAATGAGTTGTGGTAAACTTTGCAGTCATAGGTCTTGGGAATCCTGGTCTGAATTATCGGAACACCCGACACAATTTGGGTTTTTGGATGCTTGATGCAATAGCAGAGGAAAACAAATTACAATTTAAAGAGATTAAAAATTATCATGCTCATTACACTCTAATGGCTTACGGAGACAAAAAAATTCTTTTAGTTAAGCCGACTACTTTTATGAATGAAAGTGGCAACTATTTATCTTCGTTGCTTTCTTATTTTAATTGTTCTACTAAAGATGTGATTTTAGTACACGATGAATTAACCCTTCCTTTTGGCGATTTAAAGATTTCTAATAAAAGAGGTTCAGGAGGTCATAATGGAGTTGAGAGTGTTATCTCGCACATAGGCAATACCTTTATTCGATTTCGAATTGGAATCGGTGCTAAGCCATTTCCCCAGATGAAACTATCGGAATTTGTTTTGTCGAAAATTTCACAATCTGAGCGTACTTTAATCGAAACCCAGAAAGATAGGTTCATAAAGGCATTTTTTAGTATCTTCGATAATGGATTATCTGCCACTATGAATTTTATAAACCAAACCCAGCGTTCCCAGCAACCTCAATGAATAAGAGAAATTACCTAGCAACTATCGTATATGATGCCCGTGGGGCAGATGGATCCTCGGATGAAATGATCCCTAAATTAAGCGAAATCATTCGTCAAGTAGATGGTGAAGTTACCAAAGTTGATAACCAAGGTTCCCGCGACTTTTTATATCCTCAGAGTAAAGATGTTACATCTGGAACATATTTGCAATTTGAGATCGAATCTGACCCAGAAATGCCAGTCAGGCTCAAAGAAAAACTAAAATTAGAAAAAAAGGTTGATCGTATCTTAATTGAGCGCAAATAATTAGCATTCGGTTTATTTGACAATATTTTAATCTATGGCTTCCCTAAACAAAGTTTTACTTATCGGTAATCTGACTCGCGATCCTGATGTAAGGATGATGTCTAATGGAAGACCTGTTTGTAACTTTGGATTAGCACTTAACCGAAACTACAAGGACTCTGAAGGAAACAGAAAGGAAGAAGTTACTTTTGTTGATGTAGAGTGCTTTGGACCAAGAGCTGAAGCCGTTGCCAAATTTTTTACCAAAGGTCGATCAATTTTTGTTGAAGGTCGCCTCAAGCTAGATCAATGGGAGTCTAAGGAAGGCGAAAAAAGAAGTGCCATTCGGGTTGTTTTAGATAATTTTGAATTTGTTGACTCAAAACAGGATGTTCCGAGTAATCAAGGTCGCAATATTGAAACAACATCATCCACCCCTCCCTCCTCTTCCGACTCCCCGCGGTCTGAATCAACACCATCGTCAGATTCTGATTTAGATGATGATGTACCTTTTTAATTTATAACACTTATTAATTATGCCTACAACCGAAGTATTACTCGTAGAACACATTGCTAATCTTGGTGCTGAAGGAGATGTCGTTAAAGTCCGCCCTGGATACGCACGTAACTTTCTACTTCCACAAAACAAAGCTGTTCCTTTGAATATGGCGAACAAGAAAAGGCTAGATGCACTAAAGGTTGCTCGTGCAGCAAGAGAAACTGATGAATTACAAAAGTCCCAAGAAATTGCTTCTAGGTTAAAGGAAACCAAAATAGCTGTTGCAGTCAAAACAGGTGCGGGTGGTAAGCTCTTTGGCTCGGTTACAGTAAATCATATCCTTGAAAAACTCCAGGAGAGTGGATTTGTTTTTGATAAAAAGCATGTAATTTCATTTTCTCCGATTAAACAATTGGGAAAAACTACCGTCAAATTATCACTCCACAAAGATGTTGATGCTGAGGTTGAGGTAGAAGTTGTTTCAGAAAATCCAATTGAACAAAGCGAGTAATTTTAAATTTTTTACTTTAAAAAAGGACATACCAGATGCCTACCCTAGGATCTTCTTCTCAAAAAGGAAAATCTTCTCCTAGGTTTGTTGATACTAAGCTAAATCCTAAAAAAACCATTAGCGATACCATTGAAGGCAAGCCATTGCCTAGTAACCTTGATGCCGAGCAAGGTCTTCTGGCAGCGTGTATAATGGATACATCTGGAGAAGTAATGGGTCGCTGTGCAGAGCAGGCAATTAGTGCTGATCATTTTTATCATTTAAATCATCAGGTTATCTTTGAAGCACTGCTTGATTTAAACCGTGAGAATAAAGTCGCCGATGAAATTCTTTTAGCGGAAAAATTATCATCAAAAGCACAACTAGACCAAGTCGGCGGACAAACTGCTCTTTTTGATTTGACTTCTAGAATTGATACGACAGCACATGCAACCTATTGGCTGGAAATCGTTAAAGAGAAAGCACTTTTACGCAGGTGTATTTATGTAGCTTTTGAAATTATCGATGGAGCAAACAACATTCAGGGTGATGTTGATGATTTTCTATCCGGTATGGAACAGCGTGTTTGTGAATTGGGTGACGATCAAAACACCCGAACATCGATTCATTTCAAGGAACCCATTCAAAAAGCGATGGGAGAAATTCAAAAGATGTTGTCCAAAGAGGATTCAGGTGGACTACTTACTGGATACAAGGATTTGGATAATCTTACTAATGGGCTTAAGTCAGCAGAGATGGTTGTAATTGCCGCAAGACCATCGGTTGGAAAGACAAGCCTGGCAATGAACATTGTTGAAAACATTGCATTTTCGCATAAAAACAAGGAGAACCCTAAAAATACATTAGTCTTCAGTTTAGAGATGAGTGCGCCCTCGCTTGCTATGCGACTTATTTGTGGAAGAGCAAAGGTGAACATGAACGATTTGCGAAAAGGCTTCGTTGCTAAAAATTATGCTGAAAAACTCAATGAAATTAGTCAGCAGTTCCAGCAAGCACCTATTTGGGTAGACGACACAAGTGGCTTAACCATTAATCAAATTCGTGCAAAAGCACGGAGAATCAAATCCAGAAATGGTTTATCATTAATTGTAGTCGACTATCTGCAATTAATTTCCGGAGATAAATATTCCTCATCCCGCGAAAATGAGATTTCTGTAATATCTAGGGGTCTTAAATCCATGGCCAAAGAACTTGAAGTGCCAGTTATTGTTTTAAGTCAATTAAACCGTGATTCTGAAAAAGAAAAACGAGATCCAAGGTTGTCCGATCTTAGAGAATCTGGTTCAATTGAACAAGACGCTGATATTGTTATGTTATTAGGAAAAGTTAGAAAAGGAGAAGACATTCGGGAGAGTGATGTTTCTCAAACTGAAGACGGTGATGCTCAGGGAGATGATTTTGAGCCCATTCGTTTAATTCTTGCTAAGCAAAGAAACGGTCCGACTGGTTATGTAAACCTTGCTTTTGTGAGAAAGTATACCAGATTTGAGGCTGCGCAATATGACCCTCGCTTAAATTAAGTTTGCAATGAGTACTATCCGTAAATTCTTACCAATAATATTCCTTTTTTCCGGAATAGCCTTTTTGTGGGCACAAGTAATTCCAGATGGAAAAACGATTTCATCTATTACTATAGAATTGGACGGCCCTGACACGATCGGAGAGTCTTTTATTCTTCAAAATCTTCAGATTGAAACTGGTATACCTTACAAATCAAATGCCATTGACAAGTCTATACGAAATCTTATGGCGACGGGTGCTATTGATGATGTTAAAGTATTTCTCAATCCAGATGAATCTACTCAAAATGAAGTTTCATTGGTTTTTAAAGTGTTAACAAAGGCCAGAATCGGAGCGATCCTCTTTGAGGGGAATAGTAAGTTGTCAAAAAGGAAACTAGAAAAATCTATAGAGATTAGCCTCGGTGAGTTACTAGATGAGGCGGAAATTAAGGCTGATCAAAAAGCTCTTGAAGAACTTTACTTGGAAAAAGGTTATTGGAATTCTCGGGTTGATAGTCAGGTAGTAAGAAAGCAAGGTGAGCGTAGTGTAACAGTCATTTTTACGATCGTTGAAAATGAGAAACGTAAAATTAGTAAAATTAGTTTCGAGGGAAATCAAAATATCACTACAAAAAAATTACTTAAAGAAATGGAAACTGCTCCTTGGCGGTTTTGGAGATTTTGGTCTAAACGATCGAAGTATCGTTCATCGGTACTCGAAGATGATTTAGATAAGTTACGATCTGTTTATAGAGATGAAGGTTTTTTAGACGTTTCGATTGAGCAGAACATGGTAAAGATAATTCCTGATGGTAAAAGTTCGCTAGAATTAGAAATCAATATTTTGGAAGGAGAGCGGTCTTTTTTTGGGGAGGTAAACATTGTTGGAAATTCTGTAATAACAACAGAGGAACTAAGGCAGCTTGGCAAAAGAGATGACGAACAATTAATTACGGGAGAACCTTATTCTCCTACTATTCTTTCTGGCGAGAGAAACCGATTGAGAAGAAAATATGGAGAAAAAGGATATTTGGATGCACGGGTAATTTCGATTCGAAAACCCAATCTCAAAACAGGGCAGATTGATCTGCGTTTCGAAATTACAGAAAATAATAAATTCACGGTTAATTCAATTCAGGTTCGGGGAAATGACAAAACCAAAACCATTGCTATTGTTAGAGAACTTGCCTTGGCACCCGGGGAAACATTCGATTTGCTTCGCATGGAAACAAGCGAGGCTCGTCTTAGAAACACTAAGTTCTTTGAAAAAGTTACTTTGGACGATGAACCTATTACCTCTGAAGATCCTGAGCTACAGTCTAGTCGAAGAAATTTAGTGGTTGATGTAGAAGAAGCACGAACCGGACATTTATCGTTTGGTGTTGGCTTTAGTACCCTTGAGAAAGCTATGATGTTTGCTGAATATCGGGAGGGTAATTTTGATTTAATGAGATGGAGATCTCCGCACCGCTTAAGGGGTGATGGTCAAAAATTTCGCTTAAGGTTGAAGCTTGGCTCTCGAAGCAATGAGGCAAGACTTGCTTTCGAGGAGCCTTGGTTTATGAATCGCAGGGTTGCTGCTGGATTTGAATTATTTCGTGAAAAGTCAGATTACTTCAGTTCATATTACGATGAAATGCGAGCCGGTTTTGAAGTGTATTTTCGTAAAAGGTTATTTGAATTAGTAGAAGGAAGATTATTTTATCGCTTGGAGGATGTTAAAATAGACGATGTCAGTTCAGGAGCACCTATTTTTATCAAGAACGAGGATTTGCTTATTTCCAAGGTAGGCTTGAGTTTAACTCGGGATACTCGGAATAAGATCTTATTCCCCACAGATGGAAGTATTGTAACCTTGAAGAAGGAGTTTGCGGGAGGGCCTTTTGGTGGTGATGCGGATTATGGAAGATTTGAATTACAGGGTGCAAAATTTTTCGAGACATTTGATCCAATGGAACAGGTTCTTTCTGTTGTCGGTAGAACAGGCACAATTGGGCGCTTTGATGGAAATGATGCCGATGTTCCTTTTTTCGAGAAATTCTTCCTAGGCGGACCGTATAATTTACGAGGTTGGGATTATCGAGAGGCAGGTCCTCAAGACGAGAGCGAACCAATGGGTGGAAATTCATACAGTTATTTGAGTGCAGAATATACATTTAAAATTGCAGACCCTCTCCGCTTCGCTTTCTTTTATGACGGTGGTTTCCTTCGCAGGGGAGATTTTAAGTTTTTGCCTGGTGATAAGCAACAAGGCTGGCATGACAACTGGGGTTTGGGTGCAAGAATAATGGTTATGGGTATGCCTTTGAGGTTGGATCTAGGTTTTCCCATTACTGACCCGACTAATACTGGTGGATCCCCTCAATTTCACTTCTCAGGTGGCACGCGATTTTAATTCTCTCACAATTCATAATACCTAATTCTCAATACAATGTTCAGATACAATAAAATATTATTCACTTTAGTCTTCTTATTTTCCGTTGCGATTTCATATGCACAAAAGGTTGCCGTGGTGGATGTACAAAAGGTATTTGATGGTTATCAGAAGGTAAAAGAAGCAAGAGAGCGCCTTGATAAGTCAAAAAAGATTGCGATGGAAGAACTCGAAATTTTTCGTGCAGAAATGGAAAAAATTGTAAAAGAGCTAAAGGAGATGGAGGAAAAAATTAAAAATCCGAATATTGATAGCACTGCCTTACGCACAAAATATCAGGAGAAAGTTGAGAAAGCTAAAGTTAAGCAAGAAGACATGGTATCCTATGATAAGCGTGCTAAAGCTACAATTGCACAAAGACAAAGGAACTTATTGGTTGAGCATCTCGAAGATATTCGTGGAGCAGTGAAGAGAGTTGCCTCGGCTAAGAAATTTGACCTAATCCTAAATTCATCTGAAACTCAATTAGGGGTATTTTTTGCCGGAGAGAAGTTTGATGTGACTGAAGAGGTAATAGTCACATTAAACGCGAATGTTTCCAAGTAACTGAGATTAAGGGGTAATCCACTTTCCTGATTCGGTGGCTTATGAAATATAGTATTTCATTTGAAAACCTCCTCGATTTGTTCCCTGATGCTGAAGTCGTAGGTAATACGAATCAAACTAAATTCAGTGGTATTTCTGCTTTAGAAAGAGCAACTTGTGGTGACATTTCATTCCTCGGAAATGCTAAATATAAAACATTGGTTTCAGTATCTAATGCTTCGGTAATTTTGCTTCCTCACAGTTACATTGGGGCACCGAGTAATAATCAAATATATCTTAAAATTGACGACCCCTCAGTTGGCCTAGCCTGCTTGTGTAAGTTCTTAGAAAAAGAATTTGCACCTGCTCCACCCCAAGAAATTCATTCTTCTGCTTGGATTGACCCCACTGCAAAAGTTGGCGAAGGAGTTTCGATAGGAGCATTTAGCTTTATTGGAAAGAATGCTAGTATTGGAAAAAATACAAATATAGGAACGCACTGCCATGTGGGAGATTATACTGTCGTTGGAGAGAACTGCAGAATTCATCCTTCGGTAAAATTACTGACTCATTGTGTTATTGGTTCTCGGGTTACATTGAACGCGGGTGTTGTTGTTGGTTCGGAAGGTTATGGTTTTGATACAGTTGAAGGCTCTCACGAAAAAATACCCCATCTTGGCAAGGTAGTAATTGAAGACGATGTAGAAATTGGAGCAAATACCTGTTTAGATCGTGCACGATTTGAGGAGACAAGAATAGGCAAAGGAACAAAAATAGATAATTTGGTTCAAATTGGTCATAATGTTAGAATTGGTAAGGGTTGCTTAATTGTTGCACAAGTTGGAATTGCTGGAAGTGTTAAGTTTGAAGATGGGGTTGTGGTTGGTGGGCAAGCCGGTTTTGCAGGACATTTGACTGTTGGAAAGGGAGCAAAGATTGCTGGGCAAGCTGGTATAACAAAGAGTGTTTCACCGGGAGCTTTCTTAAAGGGAAATCCCGCCCTACCCTTTCAGTTGTCTCAAAGAATTTCAATTTTACAAAAAAGATTGCCAGAGCTGTTCAATAGATTTGATACCAAAGTATCAAAAGACTAATTTCAAAATATGTATACTGAGAAACAACGGAAAATTTTTAGTGGAAATTCCAACAGACCTCTTGCTGAGGAAATATGTGAATACTTAGAATCCCCTTTGGGTGATGCATCGGTAACCTCTTTTCCAGATAACGAAAGCTTTGTCCGTTTTAATGAAAATATCCGTGGAATGGATGTTTTTCTTATTCAATCAACCTGTTCTCCAGCAAATCATAATGTGATGGAGCTTTTGATAATGATAGACGCTGCGAGAAGAGCATCCGCTGCAAGAGTTACTGCAGTGTTGCCATTCTTTGGTTATTCTAGACAGGATAGAAAAGATCAACCACGCGTCCCAATAACCTCAAAATTAGTTGCCAATCTTTTAGTTGCTGCTGGAGCTAACCGAATTTTGACCATGGATTTACATGCTCAGCAAATACAGGGTTTCTTTGATATACCAGTTGATCACCTTTATGCCTCACCTGTATTTTTTGAAGAATTAAAGACTAGAGATACAGATAATATGACCGTTTTTTCACCTGATGTAGGAGGTATGAAAATGGCGAATGCATATGCCGAAGTGCTCGGATGCCCACTAGGTTTTGTCGCTAAAAGAAGAACAGGTGCGAGTACTGTAGAAGCCATGAATTTAGTTGGCGAAGTAGAAGGCAGGGAAATTCTTATTATTGATGATATGACAGAAACCGCTGGCACTTTAACTGCCGCTGCAAAAATACTAAAAGAAAGAGGGGCGAAAAAGGTTAGTGCTGTTGTAAGTCATGGTGTTCTAAATAGTACAGGCAAGGAACGGCTTAGGGCAGGAATACTGGATGAACTTATTACCACTAATACGGTGGATATGGATATTGAAGACTTACCCATTAAAAAATTAAGTGTCGCTCCACTCCTAGGGGAAGCAATACGCAGAACGAACACTGATAGTAGTATATCGAGTCTCTTTCAAATTAAAGGATTTTAGAAAGTAATGTTCTGTTGGCATTACATTAGACAATAAGTGTATTTCCTTTCGCTTTGTTTTGTATGAGAATTTATTTTTTATTACTAATTAATGTATGTTTGGCTTCCCTTTCAAATTCTCAGAATAATGAGCTTACTCTTACAGTTGATAATGAGATAATTGATCGTTCTATTGGAAGAGCACCTGCGAGCTATTCTTTTGGGCTTAAAAAAGCTACACCTGCGGTGGTAGCTGTCACCACGCAGCAAATTGTTCGCAGGCTTTACCCTGGCTATTCAAATCCGAGAGAAGAGTTTCTCAGAAGGTATTTTGGCATGCAAGGAATCAACAACGCCCGAGTTAAGGAAGAACTTGTACCGGCTGGAATCGGGTCAGGAGTAATTGTGAGCCCTGAAGGTCATACAGTAACCAATGCCCATGTAATTACTGATCCAAGAACTGGTCAACCTGTTCAGGAAGTTACTATTCAATTATCCGATAAAAGAGAATATGAAGCTAGAATTATCGGTTTTGACCGGTCGACTGATGTTGCTGTGCTTAAAATAAATGCGAACGAGCCATTGCCGCATGTATCGCTCGCTAATAGCGACCAACTTGAGGTTGGAGATGTTGTATTTGCAGCCGGTAATCCATTGGGGATCGGTATGACTGTTACTATGGGAATTATATCTGCAACTCAAAGGTCTGAGTTGGGTATCTTGGAACAGGAAGGATCGTATGAAAATTTTATTCAAACAGATGCTTCTATTAATCAAGGAAATTCTGGTGGAGCATTATTGGATGCCAAAGGTAGGTTAATTGGAATTAATACCGCGATTATTTCACAAACGGGTGCAAGTATCGGAATTGGATTAGCCATTCCTGTCAATATGGTTAAAAAAGTACTTACCGATTTGGTTGAGCGTGGTGGTATCCAAAGAGGTTTTCTTGGGGTAGAATTGAGATCTATAACCAATGGCCAAGGGGGGGCCATAGTTGAGAAAGTAGTACCCGGCAGCGCTGCGGATTTGGCTGGTTTTAAAACGCAGGATAGAATACTTAAAGTTGGTGATCGAAAAGTGGAGTCAATTAATCAATCTAGGTTGGCTATATCTCAAACTCCTCCTGGTACTCGTCTTCCAATTGAAATTATTAGGAATGAAAAGAAAATAACTCTCTTTGTCACCTTGGACTTAATGGGGCGTGCTGCTCCGATTTCTATATCGGGAGTATCTCTTGAGCCTCTTACTCCTGAAAATCGTTTTAAGTTTGATGTGCCACCTACTACAAAAGGAGTCGTTGTAACAAAATCAAGTGGTGAAGCGGAAACATTTAAGGAAGGAGTAGTAATTGTTGAAATAAATGGCGTTGAAATAAATGACGTTAAAGATGTAGGGAAACAATTAAAGAAAGGAAGCAATAGGTTTTATGTTTGGTACAAAAATAAATATCGCTTTTTGCCTTACAGAGTCCCTTAACTTTAAGATTAACTACCAGGCTTAATTGGTGGGATTGCCGCTAAATCTGCAGGTAAGTTTTCGGGTTGATATGTTGGGAATTCTAGGCGCATTAATGGCTTAAACGGTACACCGAAATCGATTGTACCAACACTCCTGTCCACAAGAGAAGTTACCCCTAAAATTTTACATTCGAATTCATTTAAGATAGATAATGCTTCTGCTACCCGCCCTCCCTTAGTAACAACATCTTCAACGAGTAAGACATTATCGGAAGAAGACAGAGAGAAATTCCTTCTTAATTCCAAACGATCTTCGATTTTTTCGAGAAACACAAATCGGCAACCCAATTGTCTTGCGACTTCTTGTCCTATAACTAACCCTCCCATCGCAGGTGATACAATTAAATTTGGAGTCGGAAGACCTAAATTTTCAATAAGCAATTGTGCAAGCCTGGTAACTTTGTCCAAATATTGGCATACTTGTGCACATTGAAAGAAATGTCCGCTTCGAAGGCCTGACCTTAAGATGAAATGCCCGGTTAATAATGCGTTAGTTTCTTTAAAAATTGAAATTACTTCTTTATCCGAATTATTGATCATGAGTGAATTTTATTGTGTAGAACGGCAATGAAAATAATTAATTCGAAACCACATTATCTTTCCATCCTAGGTTAATTTCAGGACCCATTTTTTTGAGCTCAATCGATACGGCCCGGATTCCACTCTTTGCTTTTTCAATAGATTGATCCATTGAATTTTGAGCATTCTGTAAATTATCGTAAGCTTTTTTATAAGCATTAGAAGCGGTAAAACCAGCAATTTTATTTCTGTATACTGCACCATCTTTATCAAATTTAACTTTGCACTTATCACAGCAGAACCCAATTCTTCTTCCTTCAAACACCGAGAATTTATTTGGAACAGCTTCTTTTTGTGTAACTGGGCAGAGCTCGTTGATATTTTTTTCATCGCTTGTTTCAACTGCTAACTTTCCAGTAATATTTTCTAATTGGTTAACTTTTTCTTGTTCCGACCGCACAAGAGAAATGAATGATTGTTGCATTAATTTTTTTTGAGCAGCAAGAGAGTCAAATTTATCGACATTGACGTATTGTCTCTTAAGGTTTTCTGCACCTTTTTCAGTTATTTTGGTTTTCCAAAGAAAAATTTTCTTTAATTTCTTTAATTTTTTAAGGTTATTTAAAGAAGCGTCAGAAAGATTTGTTCCATACAAATTTAAGTACTCTAAGTTCGAGAGCTTGGAAATGTGGATGCTTGATGAATCTGATATGGCAGTATTTTCCAAGTGCAACCTTGTGAGTAGTTTATGATTAGCTAGTGAAGCAATGCCTTTGTCAGTAACTCCAGTTCGAGCGAGATTTATCCACAGTAATTGAGCGGAGATAGGTTCTAATAATTTTAAATTATTATCTGTAAATTTTTTACCTGCATAGGATGCATTCACATAAATAGCATTTGTGTTCTGTGCAATAGGCATAGCGAGTATGCCAGCTTTTCTAATTTTTTCTAATGCGATCGGGTCAGCTGCTGAAACCGAAGGTAATTTTGTCTGTAATGCCATGCTTTTACTGATGATCTTTTTTGGCATGTTTTGAAAAACATGAATGGCTGATTTAAGAGAGTCTTTATTTAAATCAGAAACGAGTAAATCAAATGAAGCTCCAAGTTTAATCCATTCTTTCATTACAATCAGTTCCTGAGCAGTGATTGGATTGTAATGTTCTTTATCATCCATTGGTGGCATAGCTTCATCATCATCTGCTGGGAGGGTTATTCGATAAATCAGTTCACTTTCATCTGTACTTCCTTTGACAATTATTTCCGAACCGGCACCAGTTCCACCTTTAAGAAGGTCTTCTTTAGTGTGAAGTTTGAGCTTTCCTTTGCTCTTATTAGGCCCATGGCATTCTTGGCATTTAGCTGCAAAAACAGGCTGTATTAAACTATCATATATTTTTTCAGCTAGGTAGTTTTTTTCAGCTGAAAGGAAAAAACTACCTGGGAATATAAAAAGCGAAAATAAGAAAGTGAGATATTTCATAATTCAGTTGGGTTATTAGACTAACTTAATATTATGAAATCTCAATAACTTGCAAGTTGATCCATAACATTATGATTAAAAAAATAGATTGGAGCAGAGAACTTTGGTATACGCTCTTCTTCGTGTGTCTAGGTTTTACTGTCTGGCCTCTAATGATTTATTATTTAGGTCAGGCTCTTAGTGTTACATACTTTCTTGATTTACCCTTAAGAACTTGGGCAGAAAGTAAAGTCTACGGTCCATTATCTTATTTTAATTTCCGATCTTGTATAAGTTTAATTCTGTTACTGTTTCCATTTTTAGTGGTAACAGCTATAAGGGTAATCTTATTTAAAGTCCGTAGTTAGGAATATAAATTACAAGTTTTTATACCAATAGATTCTCTTGGTGTTTGCAAAAGTTTGCATAAGATCCATTTTTTAAAATCAATTCTTCGTGCTTTCCTTGTTCAACTATCTCACCCTTGTTTAAAAAGATAATTTGGTCAGCATCCCGAATGGTGCTTAATCTGTGAGCAATAATTAGGGTGGTACGTTTTTGTATAAGTTGATTTAGCGCAACTTGAATATATCTTTCAGTCTCAACATCCACGCTAGAGGTCGCTTCGTCCAAGACTATTATTGGAGGAGATTTTAAGATTGCTCTAGCTAAGGTAAGTCGTTGTTTTTCCCCCATGCTTAGGCGTACCCCTCTTTCGCCGATTAATGTATTTAAACCTAAAGGAAGTCGACTTACAAAATCCCATGCCTGGGCAATTTTCAATGCCTCGGTAATTTCCACTTCAGTCGATAAAGGAGCCGCAAGAAGCAAATTTTCTTTGACTGTGCTGTCGAATAAAAAAGGGTCTTGGGATACTAATCCTATGTTTTTTCGTAATTCGCTTAATGTAAAATTTTTTACATTTATTCCACCAATCGAAACTTTACCAGTTTCCACATCATAATATCGGAGAAGAAGATTTGCGATTGTGCTTTTTCCTGATCCAGTCGGTCCAACCAATGCTGTGGTTGTACCTGATGGCAAAGTGAAATTTAAATTTTTAACAATGGATTGCCTATCATCATAAGAGAAAGTAATCTTGGAAAAATTTAATGAATGATCTTTTTTGGGGAATGGAATTGGATGAACTGGGTTTTTTATAAAAATTTCTTCATCAAGAATTTCAAAAACTCTCTCTCCTGAAGCTTTTCCAGCTGAAACCATATTATTAATCGAAACCAGTTGCCTGACCGGTTCATAGAACATGTTGGCGTAGAGAAGAAAGGCAAAAAATTGACCTTTTGTGAAAGAAGGATCTGTTTCCAGCAAATAGGCTCCCATTCCCACTACAGCTAAAATACCTAAGGACGAGGTGAAACTTGCACTTGGTCCTTGTATGGACCAGCGATACATAGCTTTGAGAGACCTGAATTCTAACTCTTTGCTTGATACCATAAAACGATCCTTTTCCCTGCTTTTAAGGTCGAAAGAATGGATTAGTCGATTGCCTTGAATATCTTCAACCAGTAATGAGTTTAAATTTCCTGACGCTTCTCTTACAGCTTTCCAATTTTTTTTTGAAATTTTAGAATAACGAAATGCCATTACAATTAAGATTGGCAAAGGCAGAAACACAAGAGATGCAAGGCGGGGTTCTTGTACAAACATCATGATCGTAACTCCAAAAAGAGTTAGAACAGCAATAACCCCCTGTTCTGTGCCATCTAGAATTGCCCGCTCAACATTTTGTACATCCTCAACCACCCTGGATGCAATATCGCCACTTTTCCTACGATCATAGAAATTTATTGGTAAATCTAAAAGTTTATCATGAAGAGATTTTCTTATTTTAAGAATAACTTTCTGCTCAAGTTTGTTATTTACTCTAATTCGTAGGCAATTGAAGATTTCTTTTGCGAGGAAGAGACAACCAATAAAGATGATCCCGTAGAGAAAGTTTCTTGAATCCTGTAAGCCATTTGTAAAAATCTGATCTAAAACTCGCTGTATGGCAGATGGGACCATAACAGATAGAATGGTTATTATGAAGGCAAGCGACAGGGTAAGTAAAAAAAGAACTTTATGTTCAAAAATGTAAGAGGAAACCCTGCGAATAATTTTTTTGTCTTTGCGTTGTTTCATGTAAGATGTTGAACAAGTAAACAAAACCTTTTCTTTCAATTTGACAAACACCGACGATAAATTCGAACACGGCCCGACTGGAGCAATCCTTCGAGACTTACCATCTCCCTATGAAGCCCACCCTTTTGGATTATTGCATCTACCTCGCTTCATAGCAAAAATCAAAAAATATTTGAACGATGACCTTCCTAAAAGCTACAGTCGGAATTTCACAAAGGGTTTTGATGGGTTCTTATGCCTGCATCTAGAAATTGACCCTCAAAATGTAATTGAATGCGTAAAGAATTCCTGTTCTGAAGAAGACTTGAACACAAAGCTTAAAGAAATCTTTCCAGAACAATTAAATGCACATATTTGGAATCGCAAAGTTGTTCAGATGGGAATGTCTGATATGGCACTTGAAAAACTTGAAGAAATAAAGGCTGATCTTGATGCAGGCAACCGGTCGGACCTTCGTTCCTTTGCAGATGTTATTGATTTTGACGAAGGCCGGATTATTTAGTGCGATTAAACTCTTTTTACGGTTAATAAGGTAAGGTCGTCCCTGTCTCCTGAATCAGAAGAAAATTCTTTTAAGTCCTTCATTAAAGAAAGATTGTACGATAATGGACTTTTCTCCTTTGCATTTTCCAGTGTACAACAAAGTCGATCTAGGCCGAACTCCTCATTTGACTGACTTTGAGATTCGGTCACACCATCGGTGTAAAAAACGAGCATATCCCCTTGTTCGAAAGTACAGGATTGGTCTTCTATAATTTCGTCAAATAATTCGGATGGAACCATACCGAGTGCCATTCCGTTACCTTGAAGTTTCGAAACCTCTAGGCTATCTCCGCATGCTTTTCCAAGTAAACTAGGTTCATGACCGGCGCGAGTGTAGGTAATTGTATTTGCTTGGGTATCGATAATAGCCAAAACCAAAGTTATAAACATATCTTCACGAATTCTTTCTTCAAGATCATGATTTAATTGTATCAGAATCTCCCGGGGTGATTTAGATTTTTTAACATAATGTCTAAGATTAGTTTGGCAAAGTGCCATTAGGAGAGATGCGGGAACTCCCTTACCCGAAACATCAGCCACAGATATCGCAAATTTCGTGGCAGATAACTTGTAAAAGTCATAAAAATCTCCACTAACCTGAGAAGAAGGTACATATTGAGTATCAATCTCAAGTCCTTTGAAAGCGGGAGATTCTTTAGCGAGAAATAATTCCTGTACATCCCGTGCTAAATTGAGGTCTGAATCCATTCTAGTTTTTTCCACCCGTAAATTCATTGCATCAGCATTTTTTATAGCCAATGCTGCTTGTTCAGCCAGAGAATTCACCAGTGATAAGTCAGTTTCACTGAAGGGCATTCCATTTGCTGGATTTGCAACGACTAGAACACCCTGAATTTGATCGTTATGGATTAACGGTGAAAATATCAGAGACCTAAGAATTAAAGATGGGTCGTCATGCTTTACCACTCGTGGGTCATTTTGTGCATGTGGAACATATACGGGCTTCCCTGTTTTCGCCACTTCGCCGACGATACCTTCACCGGCCTCCAAGATTTCGGAAGCCAGAATTCTTTCCAAAAAGCGGGCACGGGTAGTACTTGTGTCTGATAGGGATGCCTTTATTTTCCGTTGGGGCGGGAATAATCCTTCAGTTGCAATACTTTGAAGCTTCCCGTTTTGCATTCTTTCGTAGACGCACGCACTTATAGCCCCTGTGGTTATTACTGCAGTATGAGCAATTCTTTGGTAAAGGTCTTTTCGCTGAACTCCTTCACCAATCGCAACAGCGAGGTTATGCATAAAATTAACAACAATCTCTTTTTCCTGTTGCAATTTTATCTTTTGGTCACTGAGTAAATTCTTGTCTTTTTTTGCTTTTCTTCGAGTATAATTCCAAAAAAATAAGCCGGTCGTAAGGCCAATGAGAAAATAAAAGAAAGAGCTCACGAGTTTAATCCTTAAGCTGAATCCTCGATTTTTTGCTCCAGGTAGTTAACAACATCGCGAAAAATTCTAGAATTTTTATCATTTAGCTCCAAGAGCGTTTTATGAGCTTTGTAAATAGTTTCAGGATTAGCTTCTTCGCGGTGGGATTGATTGTTAAGGTTATCAAGGTCCTTTGAATTTGTAATATAGCTAGTGCTAACAGCTGCAATTTTGTGAATCCCTAAATTTTTTACGGTTTCCAGATTTCTTCCCACCAAGTTTATAAGTGTAAGCTTTCCTGGAACCTCATGTTTTCTAAGTTGTAATGCAAGACCAACTAAAATGCCTAAGAATGTGCTATCCATACTTGAACAGTGTTGGAAATCTATGACAAAAAACCTGTTACCATCTTCAACCATTTCATGGAGAAAGGTTCGGAGAGGATTACAGTTCATATACGAGGCTTTTTCTCTGACGCACACATAAACCTCTTCGTTAGTGGTGCAAACTTGGTAAATTGAATCTTTGGTCACGCTTTGATTCTCGATAAAGGGAAAATGAGTAAGCTAACTATAACCTGAAAAGATTCCTATACCCTCTTCAATAAATACTACCAACTAAATTCACGACGATCAGGTATTATGAATCACAAATAAATAATGGAGTCCGGCTAATTTTGGGGTGATCAAATACTAAAGAGAGGCTTTTAATGTGTTAAAATCCGGTAATTGTTTAGGATCATCAGAAGACCAGGAGAAGGTAATTTCTCCAGCTTTGGAGATAACAAAAGCGGATCGTTTTGATACTCCATTAAAGCCAATAAAATCTTCGTATAAAACACCATATTTTGTAGAGACTTCTTTATTAAAATCACTAAGAAGCGGAAAATTTAAATTTTCTTTCAACGCCATGGCTTCCTGTGCGAATGGACTATCTACGCTAATTCCATATACCTTAGCGTTTAGGTTTTCGTAGGATGATAAATCATCTCGTACTGAACATGTTTCTTCCGTACATACTCCAGTGAATGCAAATGGGAAAAAAAGCAATACTACCGAGGATTCCCCCTTGTGTGAGTTCAAGTCTACATCACTGAGACCTTCTGGCGTTTTTGTTTTTAGAGTGAAATCGGGTGCAGGTGTGCCTATTGGTAATGTCATAATAAATTAATTGTTTAAGGAAAAGTTATCATTAATTAGCTAATGCACTAAAGAGTGAAGGCAAGCGGAATGAAACAGCAACCTAAAAGAATTCTAATTCTGCACTCGAAGAATGCACCGTAATCATTTATATATTAAAACAATTTATGTTCTAAAATGAGTATTAGTATTTTATTATCTGCTGCGGAAACTGTAATTGGTGAGGAAGAATTGCGAAAAAAGATTTCCCAAGGAAAGAAATTAAAAATTAAGTTTGGCGTCGACCCTACTCGACCGGACTTAACATTTGGACATTTGGTTGTTTTTAACAAATTAAAACAATTCCAAGATGCAGGACATCAGGCTATTTTATTAATTGGAGATTATACAGCAAGAATTGGTGACCCAAGTGGG
>Ga0209335_10002427_pt1 | contig 19651 bp, 16 predicted proteins | sample COG_09_FD_184753 | JGI IMG/M metagenome (GOLD analysis project Ga0209335, IMG submission 184753) | Pelagic Microbial community sample from North Sea - COGITO 998_met_09 (SPAdes) (version 2) | ecosystem: Environmental > Aquatic > Marine > Neritic zone/Coastal water | place: Helgoland, sampling...
ACAAATTGTAAAAAACATTTTGTTTAAATCACCAGGTGTGTGTTTTGAAATTTTTGTAGCAAGCTCAAATGAACCACCAAAACCTTGTTGAAATGGTTGGGCGTAGTCTAATGTCTCTAATTGTTTTGTAACAGCTTCAGTAATTTCTCTTCTTCCATGACCCAGTGGGTTGCAAAATAAACCTGAACTCGCATCTATTTGTGTTTTCCCATGGTGAGTTTTTAAATAAACTCCTTTGGCTTCTGTAATTAACCTTGGGTTTGCTTTAAAATCTTTATTAGATGTAAATGGCATCCAATGTTCATTTAGCGAATTAGGTACTACTGTTCTGTTTTCTGAGCTCATATTTTTATGATAAATTTCAAATAGATTTTTAGACTAAAAAAAAAATATAACTATAAAATAATTTTTAATAAAATTTTAAAAAAATAATACAATTATGGGTTGTGAAAAAAATAGAATATTCAATTTTAATAGCGTTTACTATCAGTTTAAAACTAATTCTAGTGTTTAAAACATAAAATTTATTGAATAGTCTTAGATTATTAAAATTAAATAGAAAGGAGTATAACATGAAAAATAAATTGAAATTAATTTTAGCCTCAGCTGTTTGTGTGCTAGGAATCGGCTACAGTTTTGTTGTCGCAGGCACAAATGGTCTTGATTTATGGATGTCTGGAAGCAACAATAATAAACTTGTTGAAATCCAAAACCAAAAACATTCCTACAAAAAATCAGGTGATGTTGAAGTAGCTTTTTTTTCAAATTCATCATTTCGAGTAACTTCTCCAAAAGGAATTACAGTTTTAGTTGATCCTTGGAGAAATGATCCTTCTGGTGCTTGGGGACTTTGGTATAGAATGGATTTTCCTAAAGTAGATGTTGATATTGTAATGTCAACTCATGCTCATTTTGATCATGATGCTATAGGAGCTGTAGATTCACATATGATCCTTGACAGAATGGCAGGAGAGTTTTCTTTTGGTGATGTAAAAATAACAGGAATTGCTGATAAACATCAATGTCTTGCACCTGGTATAATTCCATGGACAGATGCGGTTAAACAATTTGAAGGTCGTGAAGTAATTTGTGGTGGAAATCCAGATGTAAATTACAGACATTTAGATAATAGCATGTATCTAATTGAAACTGGAGGAATGAAGTTTTTGATGTGGGGAGATAATAGACCAGACCCAAGTAAAAAGGCTTTAAGCATGATTGGCGATGTTGATGTTGTTTTTGTTCCAGTAGATGGTTCAAGACATATATTAGATTATGACCAAGCAGATAAAGTAGTTTCTATGGTAAAAGCAAATATTGCTATACCTCACCATTATTTGGTTAAAGAAACAACATTTGTTACATCTACGTTGTTCCCAGCATTAGAGTGGGCACAAACTCACGAGAATACTTTGCTAGATGCTGCTACAGTGACTATTAACAAAAGTGCACTTAAAGGAAAAGATGGTCATGTTTATTACTTTGGTTCAAACCAATTAGGTTCAATAGGTTCAAAAAATTAATTAATTAGTATATTAATTAATAAATGCTTAAGAGGAAAAAATATAAAAAAATACTTATATTAATCCTCTTAAGCATCACTTGCTTCTTCTGGTACACTGTTAGTTTTTCACATTTTAAACTTAACGCAAATATACGTCTTTATCATATTGTTCATGAGGATGGTCAAATACGCCTTTTAGCGAGAATGCCTTTGGCTTATTTAATAGCTGATAAACTAGGAAACATACAAGAAGATGGCTTACCCACTCCTGCTCCATATAGTACAAATTTATTAATTGATGAAGTTTTAAATCATAAGTTAGATGCATCTGCATTAAGAAAAAACCCAAAAGGTTTGGCTCAGTTCTTTGCTGATGGAACAATAGTTAAAATTGCTGATAAAAAATTAAAACCTATTATTGGTCGTGTTGTTGCTTATCCCTTAAGTAAACAAAAACCATTTTCAACGTTAAATGAGGCTGAATCTTCTCTGAACAGTGAAGTATATAATAATGAATTCGATGAAACATTTATTGGTGATACTATAATTGATATTGAGCTTATTTATTTAATTGATAAAAAAATAAAAAAATACAGTATTCAATCTTTGTTAAATCCAGAATTACCAAAACAAGAAGAAACTGCAAATCTAATTATTGATCATACGAGCAAGAAACCTAATATTCACAGAATAACAGGTTTGTTAGACAAGCAAGTTATTATTACTAATTCAGCTATAAAAGCTTTTTCTACATTTGTTGTGAATGGATTTAATCATATTTTGGAAGGATATGATCATATATTGTTTATCTTGTGCCTTATAGTTGGAGCCCAAACCTTAAAATCTTTATTTTGGCGTATAACAGGGTTTACCATAGGACACAGTATTACAATTTCTTTTGGTTTTTTTAATATTATATTTAATTACAAATGGTTTATTCCTTTTATAGAAACAACTATTGCAATTTCTATTGTATATGCTGCGTTCTTAGCGTTATGGGGTAAGGAGCATAAAAATACTATATTAATAACTGGGTTAATAGGTTTACTGCATGGATTTGGCTTTTCTTTTATTTTAAGCGAAATACTTTCAATAGATTCTATGAACCTTTGGCAAAGCTTGTTAGGATTTAATGTGGGTGTTGAATCTGGTCAATTATTAATTGCTATAATAGTATGGCCTTGTTTATGGTATTTTGGTAAGAAATTTCCCATGTATCTCTCTCATTTAAAGTGGGTTATTTTATTGCCATGCATATTAATTGGTTCACTTTGGATTGGTGAGAGATCAATTTTATTATTTAGCTCATTTTAGAATAAATATACATTTTTTTACAACTATCAGTTGTAGGTTTATTAACTTTCTTAAAGTTTCCCAATTAAAGATCATTAAAAAAATTAATCACAGTAATATCTATCATTTACATCTACTTAAAATTGAATTTTAATACCAATAATTTAATTAAATTAACAACAGAGGAATAATAATGAAAAAAATAATTAGTTTTATTCTTGGATCAATCGTAGCTCTAAACTTATCTATGTCAGTTGCAAATGCTGCTGCTAAAGAAGTAAGAATTGCATTCTTCCTAGAATGGCCGACGCCAAACCAAGAGGATAAAGTTAAAGGTTTATACGAAAAAGCCTTAGGTGTTCCAGTTAAGTGGACTAACTTTTCTAATGGTGGTGCAATGACTGATGCTATGTTAGCAGGAGATATTGATATCTCTTACTCTCAAGGTTTAGTACCATTCATCAATGCTGTTAAGTCTAAAGCACCTTTAAAGCTTGTTGATATTGCTATGGAGTATGGAATGGGTGGAACAACTTGTGTTACATCTAATGCTTCTGGAATTACAAAAGCAAATGCTTCAGAATTAGAAGGTAAAAAAGTTGCAGTTCCACTAGGAACTATGGCTGAATATGTTTTTGATGAAAGTATGAAAGTTGTTGGAGCTGACAAAGGCAAAATGGATGTTATTCAAATGGATCCTGAAGAAGGAGCTGCTGCATTAGTAAGTGGTGATGTTGTTATGGCATGTCTATTTGGTGGTAACTCTATCAAAGCAGCAACAGCAGTTGGATCAAGACTTTTAACTGTACAGGAAGCTAGAGACGCTGGTATCTTAGGTATTGATATTACATCTGTTACTGACAAGTTTATGAAAGAAAATCCAGGTATGTTAAGAACTTTCATCGAGGTAACTCATGAAGCAAACGCTAGATACGCTGCTGGTAAATCAGACATGAGCGTAATAGCTAAAGATGCTGAAATGAAACTTGCAGATATGAAAGAAACTATTGGTGGATTTAAATTTCTTACACCAGCAGAAACTGCAAAATCTATGACTTCTGGAAATCTTGATGGTTTCTTAAAAGGAATGGGTACTCCTAACGGAGCAGTTGATACAAGTTTTTTACCTCTATAAATTAGAGAGTAAGATAAATTTAAATAGGCGCCAATTTATTAAATTGGTGCCTATTTTTTATAAAAATTCTAATATAAAGTTTCTCTATGAGTGATTTAGTTTCTCAAAATCTAAATATGATTTTTAAAACTCCTAAAGGAGAAACTGTTCATGCATTAAAAGATGTAAATTTTACTCTAAAAAAAGGAGAACTTTTAACAGTTCTGGGTCCATCAGGTTGTGGAAAGACAACTTTATTAAATATCACTGCAGGATTTCTAAGACCTACTTCAGGTCAAATAACTCTAGGTGAAAATGAAATAAATGGACCTGGTGTAGAAAGAGGAATGGTTTTTCAACAAGGGGCATTATTTGAGTGGTTAACGGTTGCTGAAAATGTCAATTTTGGATTAAGAATGAAAAAAGAAGATCCAATTAAGACAGCAAAAAAAGTTGAGGAATGGTTAGAAATTGTTGGTCTTCAAGGATTTGGTAACACGCCTACTTATCAATTATCTGGTGGTATGCAGCAAAGAGTTGCTCTTGCAAGATGTTTAATTAATGACCCAGATTTAATTTTAATGGATGAGCCATTAGGAGCATTAGATGCATTAACTAGAGAAAAAATGCAGTCATTAGTTTTAAAAATTTGGAAAGAAACAGGAAAAACAATTATTTTAATTACTCATTCAGTTGAAGAGGCATTATTACTTGGTGAAAGGCTTTATGTAATGGCACCTAGACCAGGACGTATACATAAAGAGTACAACCTTCCATTTGCTTCAATGGGATTAAAAGAAGACTTAAGAGATATCAAAAATTTAAAAGATTTTACAAGTAAAAGAGAAGAAATCTTAACTATGATTTGGGATATGGAAGAAGAAATTATGGGTAAGGATATTTAATATGTTTACTCAAATTATAACTTTTTCAATCATAGTGGCAATTATTGGCTGTATTATGTATGGCCGAAAACTTATTAGAACTGAAAAGGTTGATGCAGTTTTTGGTAATCCAGAGAGAGCTAAAGGAGGAACTCATTGGATTATAGTTGGAAGTGGTGTTATTTTGTTAACTTGGCTTTATTATTCTTGGGATATTGCAAAATCTTTCTATCCTCAATCAGCTAATGAGTTATGTCAGGTTGGTAAAGTAAATGACTCATTACTATCATTAAAATATTTATTTCCAATCGAGGAAAGAGAGTTCAAAAGCACATCAAGAATTAAATCTGAAAATAAAAATATAATTAAACTTTCAAATGAAATTAAGAACTCAAATGAAATTAATGAAACAGATCGAACAATACTATTGGGATTGCTTCAAAAAACTAAACTAACCATTCCATTATTAACAAATGAATTTTTATTAGAAAATGAAACTAAAGCCAAAATATCAGAGTTGGTAATTAGAATTGATCAACTATCTTCAGAATTTAATAAAAAAGATTATCCTTATGAAACCTTAGAGCAAAAAAATAAAAGATTAAATGAAGCTAAAGTTGAAGGTGGTTGGGGCGCATCTGGTACCGCTGTAGAAAACACTGTTGAAGTGCCAACCATTCCAAAAACTGATAAAGGTTTAAAATTTGATGCTGCTGCACAAGAATTAAAAATAATTAGTGATGAGTTTTTTAAATTAAGAAATCACAATTTACAGTACAAATCTTCAATTAAAAAGATTAAAGATGAGGTTAAACAATTTAGAAAAAATGCTGATGACAGTCAGGAAGTTGCCTCAACATTAGCTAAAGATGTTCTTAAAATTGCAAGAAGAATTGAGTATGCGAGTATTTTTCCACCTAAGACTTTAAATGATTTGCAAGGAGCAATCATATCTTTTGATAAAATTCAAAAAAAAGAACAAGGTTCTTTGAAATATGTTGATATTTTTTTATTTCCTGCTGGTACAATTGTATCAAGCGGTCCAAACTGTTCTGAACAAGGTTCTGGAAGGTGGCTACCTAAACCTTCAGATACCTTCAATAAATTTATTCTTCTATCTAAACCTAGTGTTGGATTTAAAAACATTCCATTACTTTGGTTTGAAATGATGGATGTCAGTAAAATAGTTGGTTTTATTTTACCTGATTGGATTGCTGATGTTATTCCTGGTGATTATCCTGTTCATAACGAAAGTGGTTTTGTTGAATCAAATTTCAAAAGTAAGGTTTTAAGCGTTATTACTGGTGATTTTAAATTATTTAAGATTCCAGTTCCAATGGGTCATATCTGGGATTCTTTTTTAAGGGTATTTTTAGGATTAATGCTTGGAATTATATTCGGTGTCCCTCTTGGATTATTTATGGGACTTAATAGATTTGCTAAAGGATTTTTTGATCCTTTAATTGAATTATATAGACCTGTTCCCCCACTTGCTTGGGCTCCACTTATTATTTCTGTTTTAGGTATTGATAACGTTGGAAAAGTATTTTTACTTTTCATGGTATCTTTTTCTATCATGATCATATCAGCCAGAGCTGGTGCATCAGGAACTCAATTATCTAAAATTCATGCTTCACACTCATTAGGAGCATCAAAATGGCAAATACTAAGATATGTAATTTTTCCAAACTCCTTACCAGAAATTTTAACAGGTGTTAGAGTTGCTGTTGGAATGTGTTGGGGAACTCTAGTTGCCGCTGAATTTTTAGCAGGAACTACTGGTATCGGTTTTGTTGAAAATGTTGCAAAAAAATATTTCCAATATGAAGTTATCTGGATAACTATTTTTGTAATGGGTATGTTGGGTCTTTTATTTGATGTTACGTTACGTAAAATAATTGACAAAACTATTCCATGGCGTGGTAAAGGTTAAATAAAATCAATTTTTCTGATCTATCCAATCAATATATTTATCTTTGTTCGTCTGGACAAACTTTGGTAGTTCAGAAATATCAATATTTTCTAATTTTGTAGACTTAAATCTTAAGGAAGAATCTTTTTTTGCACTATGATCATAATCAATAGTCTTATTCTTTAAATTGTCTTTAATCTTATCAACAGAGTGTCCTAATGCTTCATACTCTGAATGGTTTTCATCATTTAAATATTTTCTTTCTAGTTCTTCAATATTTTTAAGATTAGAAAAATGCCAACCTCCTTCTTTTACAATAGTAATACTTTGATATTTTAAATTAGAAAATAGTGTATCCAACCTTAAGAAGTTATATTTTTTATTTTTAATTGCCCTCAATATATCAATACTTTTCAAATTTTTAATTTTGCAAGCCTTTGAGCCATACCAATCAACATTTGGCATTAATAAGTTAAATTTATAATAAAAAAGTTTTTGTTTGAACAGAACTATTCTATCTTTATTGGCAGTAAAATCAAAAAACTCTAAATTAGGAATTTCATCGTTATCACTATAAATTATATAATCATCAGGAGAATAATCCTTTAGGGAGTTCATAATATAATCCCTTTGTGCTCTTATCCTTGCCACACTATTGAATCTTAAATCACTAGAGTTTAATTTATCCTTTTTGATTATATCAATTGGTTCTTTATCAATTATTAGATGAGTAATTTTATCTTCAAATTCTGGATAATCATTTTTTTTGAAATTAATTTTTTTGCTTTTTCCACTATGTGTAAATTTTGCCTCACAAACAACGAAATGATCTACAAAAGGATTTAATATATTAAATCTTAAGTCCATCATTAATTTTTCTTCAAAATATGTTGTTGTATCTATAATTTTCATAGTTATTAGAAAAATTTAATAGTCTTAAATATAACTATAATATATATAAAATCATTATTTATTAATATTTTATATATATGTCTTTAGCATTAATCACTGGTTCTAGCGGATTAGTTGGGTCCGAATCTGTAAAATTTTTTTCTGAAAAAGGTTTTGATATAATTGGCATAGATAATAATTTAAGAAAATTTTTTTTTGGAACTGAAGGTTCTACTACAAATGTTAAAAATCAATTAATCGCAAAACATAAAAACTTTACAAGCTTAAATATTGATATTAGAAACTATAAAAGCTTAGAAAAAGTATTTAAAAAATACAAAGAAAATATATCTTTGATTATTCATTGTGCAGCTCAGCCTTCTCATGATTATGGAAAAAATTACCCTATTATGGATTTTAATGTAAATGCTACTGGAACATTAAATCTTTTAGAGCTTACTAAAATATATTGCCCCTCATCTCCATTTATTTTTATGTCAACTAATAAGGTTTATGGCGATAATCCAAATAAATTAAAAATTATAGAAAATCCAAAAAGATGGGAATTAAATAAAAAAGATGCTAATTACAAGGGGATAGACGAAAACTTTTCAATAGACAGTTGCACACACAGTTTTTTTGGCGTTTCAAAAACATATGCCGATTTAATTGTTCAAGAATATGGAAAAAATATTGGACTAAAGACTGTCTCATTCAGAGGGGGCTGCATAACTGGCCCTAATCATCGTGGTGCAAAACTTCATGGATTTCTATCTTATTTAGTTAAAATTGGAATAAGTGAAAAAAAGTATTCTTTAATTGGTTATAAAGGCAAGCAAGTTAGAGATAACCTTCATAGCTTTGATTTAGTAAATTGTTTCTGGGAATTTTATAAAAAACCTAAATATGGTGAAGTATATAATATTGGTGGTGGTAGATTTTCTAATTGCTCAATAATTGAAGCTTTGGACATAGTAGAGAATATTGCTAATATAAAAATCAAAAAAAATATTATTAAACAAAACCGTATAGGTGATCACATTTGGTATATCTCAAATACTAGAAAATTTAAAAAAGATTATCCAAATTGGAAACAGAAATATAACACAAAAAAAATAATTAATGAATTAATAGAAAACTATAATGAAAATTAATATTTTAAAAAATATAGTAAAAAAAATTTTTATTTCTCATAAGTTAAACAAAAAACATGCCACTATCTGTACTGAAGCTTTAATAAATGCTGAATTAGTTGGTGCTCCATCACATGGATTATCTAGACTTAAAATGTATTGTGATCGGATTTCAAAAAAAATAATCAATCCAAACCCTAAAATAAAAATTAATAAAATTTCTCAATCAATTTCTCATATTGATGGTAACAATAGTATTGGCTTTGTTGCAGCTGACATTGCTATTAAAACAGCAATAAACTGTGCTAAAAAAACAGGAATAGGCCTAGTTGCAGTTAAAAATAGTGGCCATTATGGACTTTCTGGTTATTACGCTGAACAAGCTGTCAAAAAAAACCTCATAGTTTTGGTATTTACAAATGCACCACCAGCTGTTGCACCTCACGGAGCGTTAAAAAGCTTATTTGGGACAAACCCAATTTGTTTTGGCACTCCTACTGGTTCAAAAATTCCATTTATTTTAGATACTTCCATATCAATGATTAATCGAGGAAAAATAAGAGTTGCTGCAAGAGAAGGTAAGAGAATTCCTGAAGGTGTAGCATTGGATAAATTTGGCAAGCCAACAACAGACCCAAAAAAAGCATTAGAAGGCGTTCAATTACCCATAGCTGGATTTAGAGGTTCTGGATTAGCTTGGATGGTAGACATTTTAAGTGGTGTTTTAACAGGTGGCAATCATGCTGGTCGAGTTAAAGATCCTTTTACAGATTTCAGTGGTCCTCAAAATATAGGACATTTATTTTTTGTAATAAAGCCTAATTTATTTGTAGGGAACACTTTTAATAAAAGAATAAAAGATAACATTAAAACAATAAAAAAATTACCTAAAATTAAGGGTGTTAAAGAGATTCTTTATCCTGGGCAAAATAAATTTAATAGATTTAAAAAAAATATTAGAAAAGAAATTGTTATTTCAAAAAATGTTTTAAAAGATTTAAATAAATTAATTACTTTATAAATTATTTTTTAGATAACAGAATATTCCATTTGTTGATTGATTTATAAAGATAATAGTTTTTATCTATATATTTTTGAACAGCAAACATTTTTTTAGATAAAGGCATATCCCAGTTATTTTTTTGACCTTCAGATATTATGATATCAGCGTTATTTAACTCAGATATAAATTCATTCTGTTTGTTTAGTGAGGCCGCACTCCAGACAAAATAAAACTTAGTGCAACTTTTTTTTTTTAATAAATAGTTAAGTATTGCGTCATTAGAAAATAGCTGAATACAATTAAAGTTTTCAATAAAAGGAGATATTTCCTTTACAAACTGGACCTCATCTACATTCATAAAATATGAATCAGGCAAATTAGAGAAAGTTTTGAACCTTTCATTATATTTAATAATATTATTATAATTAAGGCTTAATAAGGAAAATAAAGTAAAAAACACAATACTGGCATATATAAATATTTTACCAAACTTCAAATTTAAATTTGAGATCATTATAAAAAATAAGTGTGAAAAATAGATAGATAAGAAAATAATTGGATATCCAAATGAATTTTTTATATGAGGTCCGTCAGAACGGCCTAATGCGTATAAATAGCTTAAAAAACATATAATTGAAAAACATATTAAAACAACTTTAAGCCTATTAGAAAAATAATTTTTTAAATTAAATAAAGTGCTAAGAGATATGAGCAGGCATAAAGATATTAATATAATTGTTTTTGTTGCTCTGGAAGCATTATCATCAGCGCTAAAGGGTGTTGGGTGAATCAAGCCGTGAATATAATTCATTTCTCGATATACAGAAATTGTATTATCTATGAAATAATTGAATTCATGCCCTATTATCAAAAATGACACAAACCAAGATAGAGTTAGAAAAAATATAAATATAAAGAAATTTTTGAAATCTGATGTAACTAAAAGATATAAAGAAATCAAAATAATCAAAAGATTACAAATTAAACCTCTGTCTATGCTCCACAATAGAGATAAAATACTTAATATTGAAATGAGGAAAAGAATTGTTTTTTGATAGCTCGAAATTAGATAATGAATGAACAATATAAAAAAAATAATAATAGGAATTTCTCTAAAACTAATTAGATCAACTGTTGCTGTATTGTAATCTGACAAACTTAAAAAAATTAATCCGTTTAAAAGAAAAAAAGAATTTTTATATAGACTGTTTAATCTTAAAAATTTTGTAAAAATAAAGCTTAAATAAATTAAGCTGATTTTAAGTAATAAAATATAAAAAATTTCTGTAAACCTTGCTAGTCCTATTGTAACGTTATTAAATAAACTCCATATTATTTTAGTAGATAACGTTTCATAAAAAATTCCTACAGTAACATATGACCCTGACCATAGAGTATTATCAAGGTAACTTTTAAAAGCTGAACTGAGTCTTTGCCCATCATGATAACTATCAATTTTATGATCTGGGAATTCAATTGAGAAAAATTGTAAAAATAAAAAAAATAAAAAAATAATAAATAAAAATAATAACGAATTATCTATTTTAAAATTTATATGATCATTTTTTTTTAAATTAGCTATTTTTTTAAAAATATTTTTATCTGTATAAAATTTAATTGAGATATAAGTAAAGATTGGCATGAAAATAAAAAAAACATACCTAAAAATATCATTTTTAGCGTCATGTTTTGATAGTGTGTAATTTCCTAGAATTTTTGGATCAACAAATTCAAAATTGATATTTTCCCAAAAAAAAGTTCCAAAAAAGAAAGAAAATATAATAGAAATAAATATAATTAAATTTTCTTTATGAGGTTTCATTAATACAGTTTAAACTTTCTTATGAGCATATCAATTATAATTCCTGTCTTTAATGAAATAGACCAGTTAAAATTTACTATAAAAAAATTAACTTATCTTAAAAAAAAAATTAAAAATATTGAAATAATATTTATTGATGATTTTAGTAATGATGATTCAAATCAATACATAAAAGATTATTCAAAAAAAAATTCATTAATTAAGATTTTTAAAAATAAAAAAAAAGGCTTAGGTTCGGCAATTAGAGAAGGGATAATAAAATCAAAAAATGAATATGTGTGTATATTTATGTGTGATATGTCAGATGATATTAATGATTTGGTAAAATATTACAAAATCATTAATAAAGAAAAAAAAGATGCCATATTTGGCACAAGATTCTCAAAATTTTCTAAAGTACGCAACTATCCATTATTAAAATTATTTTTGAACAGACTTTCTAATTACATGATTAAATTAATTTTTATGTCAAAATATAATGATTTTACAAATGCATTTAAGATTTATAAGCGCAAGACACTTTTGGAACTTTTTCCAATTGTATCTGAAAACTTTAATGTTTTTTTAGAACTTCCATTAAAAATAATAAGTAGAAATTACTCTTACAAGATAATTCCAATTAACTGGAATGGAAGAAAACATGGAGTTTCTAAATTTAAAATCAAAGAAGTTGGATCAATGTATATTTTTACTTTATTGTATTGCTTGTTTGAAAGAATATTATTAAATAAAAAAAAATAATGAAAATTTTAGTTACAGGTGGATGTGGTTTTGTTGGTGCAAATATTTGTATTCATTTAAAAAAACAAGGCTTTATCGTTTCTTCTATGGATAATCTCTCTAGAAATGGCTCAAAACAGAATCTCAAGCTTTTAATAAACCAGAAAATTAAAAATTATAAGATTGATATTTTTAATCATAAAAAAATTTTAAAACTACCCAAATTTGATTTAATCATAGATTGTTGTGCAGAGGCTTCTGTTGAAATTTCTAAAAATGAAATAGATAGAGTTATAAATACCAATTTAATTGGCACTTATAACATGCTTAAAAAATCAAAGATTGATAAATCAAAAATTATTTTTTTATCATCTAGTAGAGTTAATTCTATTGACGCTATAAATAATATTATTAAAAAAAAAGTTTTAAGGAAAAAAATACCTATAACTGCAAAGATTAATGAAAATTTTAATATTTCTGGACCTAAATCAATTTATGGATTTACTAAATTAGCATCTGAAATGCTTATACAAGAATTTTCTTACGCATTTAATATTAAATTCATAATTAATCGGTGTGGAGTAATTTCTGGACCTCTTCAATTTGGTAAACAAGACCAAGGTTTTATTAGCCATTGGGTTGCACATCACCTATTAAAAAAAAAGCTTAAATATATAGGTTATGGAGGATACGGCCAACAAGTTAGAGATGTGTTGCATATTGATGATCTTACTAAATTAATTTCTCTTCAAATAAAAAAAATTGAAAAAATTAATAATCAGATTTTTTGTGTTGGTGGTTCTTCTAAAAGTTTTACTTCCTTAAGAAAACTAACCTCTATTTGTGAGAAATTAACTAAAAATAAGATCAAAATAAGTAGGAGTAAAAAAACATCTATTTATGATATTCCTTATTTTATTACTGATAATAAAAAAATTAACCAAACATATAAGTGGGTTCCCAATAAAAATATAATAGATGTAGTTAGTGACACTTATAAATGGATGCTTTCTAATAAAAAGTTTCTAAAAAATTCATATAAAATTTAGTATAAATTAATTGGCTTTAAGTACTTATTTAATTTTTTTAAAAAATTCTTGTATGTCTTTTATTAATAATTCTGGTTCCTCTAAGGCTGGGAAATGACCACCTCGTGGCATGACAGTCCATTGTTTTAAATTAAATATTCTTTCAACATATGATTTTGGTGGCCACTCTGACATTTCTGCTGGAAAAATTGCTACAGCTGTGGGGACTTTAATTTTTTTGAAATCATTTGGAAAAAAGCGTCCACCCTCTTCTCTTCTTCCATAATAAATCCATGTAGCAGTATTAAAAGTTTTTGTAACTATATAAAGCATAATATTTGTCAATAATGTATCTTTAGAATAAACACTTTCAATATCTCCATTTTTTAAATCTGACCAAGAATACATTTTTTCAACAATCCAAGCTGCAACTCCAACAGGACTATCCATCATTGCATAGCTAAGTGTTTGTGGCTTTGTTGATTGCTGTGTTCTATATCCATCTTGCATAATCTGATCTTTATTAAATCTTTCTTGCCATTCTTCCTCTTCTTTTGACTGAGGGCCCTCAGGATGTCGCATAGTTAAACAATTAATATGAATTGCCCTACATGATTTAGAGTGATCATAACCAATCCAATTTGCAATTGTAGCCCCCCAATCACCACCTTGAGCAAAATAATTTTTATATCCAAGATTTTTTGTCATTAGTTTATTTAAAATGTTGGCTATTTTTCTTGGCCCCATTGGTCTAGAAGGTCTTCCAGAAAAACCAAAGCCAGGAAGTGATGGAACAATAACATCAAAAGAATCTTCAATATTGCCACCAAATTTTTCTGGATGAGCAAGTTTTTCTATAATATGTAAAAATTCAATAACTGATCCAGGCCAACCATGCATAAGAAGTAAGGGTTTAGGGCTAGATCCACTTCCTTTTTCCAAAATAAAATGAATATCGATTTTATCTACAGTTGATTTAAAGTTTGAGAATTTATTTATCTCTGCTTCATGTTTTTTCCAATTGAAATTTTTAACCCAATAATCTGATAGTTTTTTTAAATAATTAAGATTAGCCCCATATTCCCATCCTCCATCATCTGGCATTTCATGCCATGGGTAATTTTTTACCTTCGTATTTATTTCTTCCAACATTTTATTGGAAATATTTATTTTAAATGGCTTAATCATTGTCAATTTACAGTATATACTTTATATAAATTCAGTCTAAATATACCTCATGCTTTCAAATAAAGAAATTCTTTGTCCAAATAACTTATTAGATCATGCTCATAAGAAAAAAGGTGTTAATGCAGCTATTGTCAATGCTGGTCTTCCCTTGCCTATGCTTTCAGTTCAAGATGCTGTTAATGAAAACTTAATTATACCTATTTTTATAGGTGATAAAAAAGAAATTCTTAAATGTGCAGAAGATTTAAAATGGGATATCTCATCTTATGAAATAATTCATGAGCCTTTAGAAAACAATACAGCAGCAATAGCTGCAAAACTAGCAAGTAAAGATAAAGTAAAAATTATTGTTAAAGGACATATTCACACTGATATTTTAATGAAAGAAGTTTTAAAAAGAGATTACAATTTACTTGGAAAAACTAGATTAAGCCACATATGGCATATGACCACTACTAAAGATGACAAGCCACTTATAATTACCGACGGTGCTTTAAATGTTTTACCTAATGTAAAAACAAAAATGCATATTTTAAGAAATGTAATTGATTTTTCAAAACGTATTGGAATTTTAAGACCAAAAGTTTCAGTTCTATCGGCAACTGAGGAAATTTTAGATAGTGTACCAAGTTCTATTGATGCAAGTGAGATTACAAAAATTGCAAAGCAAGATAACTTAGATGCTGATGTTTTTGGTCCTTTGGCATTTGACAATAGCGTTTCAAAAAAATCTTCAGCTATAAAAGGTGTAAAAAATATTGTTGCTGGTGAAGCTGATGTATTATTGGTCCCAAGTGTTGAGGTTGGAAATAGTTTAGTTAAAATGATGATATATTTTATGGGAGCTTGTGCCGCTGGTGTTGTTGTTGGTGGAAAAGTTCCAATTGTTATCACGAGCAGATCTGATGAAGCTCAGGCTAGACTAGCATCTATTGCTGCCGCAGTGGTTGCTTTAGATTAATTCCCCATTGAAATAATTTCATTAATGTTTATAAGAGAGTTTCAAAAAAACTAGAGAAGGTAGTAATGACAATAACTTATTTAAAGAGATCACCTAAGACTTCATCAACAGATGATACAAAAACAACTGGAATTGTTCAGGATTTACTAAAAAATATCGAAACTACTAAAGAACAGGGCTGTATAGACCTTACAAAAAAATTTGATAAATATGACGGTGAAATCATAGTATCTAAAGAAAGAATAGAAGAAATTAAAAAAACTTTGGATCAAAAAACAAAAGATGATGTTCAATTTTCATATGAAAGAGTTCGAAAATTTGCTGAAGCACAGTTGAAAAATTATGGTCAAGACTTTGAAGTTGAGCTTTCAGATGGTTTGTTTGCCGGTCAAAAATTAATACCTGTTAATACTGCCGGATGTTATGTTCCTGGTGGTCGTTACGCACACATCGCGTCAGCTGTAATGAGTGTTACAACTGCAAAAGTTGCAGGTGTAAAAAATGTTATCGCATGTAGTCCTCCAAAAGAAGGTATAGGTGCTCATCCTACAATTATCTATACAGCAGACTTATGTGGTGCAGATGTAATCTTAAATTTAGGTGGTGTTCCTGCGATAGCTGCTATGACTAATGGTTTGTTCAATAACCCTGCAGCAGACATTATTGTTGGTCCTGGAAATCAATTTGTTGCAGAGGCTAAAAGAATTTTGTTTGGGAAGGTAGGAATTGATTTATTTGCAGGCCCTACTGAGATTGGGATTATTGCAGACGCAAAAGCTGATCCTGAAATAGTGGCTGTAGATTTAGTAGGCCAAGCTGAGCACGGCTATAACTCACCTTGTTGGTTGTATACAACTAGTAAAGAACTAGCTGAAAAAGTTATGAAAAGAGTACCAGAATTAATTCTTGAGCTACCTGATGTTCCAAGAACAAATGCTGATGCTGCTTGGAGAGATTATGGAGAGGTTATTCTTTGTGATACTGATGAGGAAATGGCAACCATTAGTGATGAATATGCTCCAGAACATTTAGAAGTTCAAACACAAAACCTAGAATGGTTTCATAACAGATTAACAAACTATGGCTCTTTATTCATTGGAGAAGAGACAACTGTGGCTTATGGTGATAAGTGTTCAGGAACAAACCATATACTTCCAACCAAAGGAGCAGGAAGATACACAGGTGGATTGTTTGTTGGAAAATTTGTTAAAACTTTAAGTTTCCAAAGAATGACTAAAGAATCTACTGAATTGGTTGGAGCTGCTGCTGCTAGAATTTCTAGATACGAGGGAATGGAAGCACATGCTAGAACTGGTGATGTTAGGCTTAAGAAATATGGTTATTCAAACTAAGTCGCTAACAGTATAAGCTTTAATTAGCTAAAAATGACAATCAAGAATCTTAAAGAAGAATTTTCTAATTATTGCAAACACAATAAGCTTGAAATTAATAGATATCAAATAAGAGTTATAAAATTACTTAACAAATTTTACATTAATTGTTTTGAAAAATCTTTTTTAAGTTTGTTTAAAAAAAAAAATAAAAAATTAGGCTTCTACTTAGTTGGTGATGTTGGTGTTGGTAAAACAATGATTTTAGATTTTTTTTACAAAAATATAAATGCATCAAAACAAAGACTTCATTTTAATGAATTTATGATCAGTTATCATAATTTTTCTCACACATGTAAGAAAATTGAAAAAAGTAATGTAATTGAACTATTTGTAAAAAAGATAAGCAAGCAGTATGAGCTTATATATTTTGATGAATTTCAAGTAACAAACATTGTAGATGCAATGATACTTGGGAAATTGTTTGAGACAATGTTTGCTGAAAATATCAAAATTATACTCACTTCTAACATTAAAATAAATGATTTATACAAAGATGGCCTTCAGAGAGATCAGTTCAAACCTTTCATTAATATAATGAGTAAAGCATGTGATGAAATAGAGCTAATTATAGAGGAAGATTATAGAAAATCCTCGTCTAATATGCTCGATCGCTTTTTCTACCCCTTGAATGAAGAGACAAATTTTAAAATTAATAAAATATTTAGAAAATTAACTAAAAATAAAAAACAATCCTCTAAGAGTTTAAAAATAAAAGGAAGAATATTTATAATAGAAAATTATTTTGAAAAAATAGCAAAATTTGATTTTGACTATTTATGTAATCAAAATATTGGAGCAGAAGACTATATAAAAATTGCAGAGGTGTGTGACTTCATCGTGATCGAAAATATTCCAAAGTTCAATAATGAAAATATAAACAAACAGCAAAGATTTATTACATTAATTGACATATTATATGAAAAAAAAATTTCTTTAATGACAAGTTCCAATGCAGATCTTGAAAATTTTGGATCCTCCAAATCTTTAGTTGTCTCATTTAAAAGAACATTAAGTAGATTGTATGAGCTTACCTCTAATAATTAAAATTTAAAACTTCTATTAAGATATATAAGGCAAGTATACTCATAAAAATTATTATAAATAAGTTTATCTTTTTCCACACTTTTTGACTTTTAAGATATTTTGATAGGTGCTTTGACATATATCCTATTGTAAAAAAAAATATTAATGATGCTATTGCGGCACCTATTCCAAAATAATACTTGTCTATTATATTGAAACTTTTAGAAAAATTTCCTAAAAAAAAGACTGTATCTGAATAAACATGAGGATTTAAAAAAGTAAAACTTAAAGTCTTAAATATAACACTTGTTAGATTATTAGTTTTATTAACTATATTAAATAATTTTTCTGAAATTTTACTTCTAATTTTTCCCCAGATAAAATGTAATAAAAATACAAAGAGTAAAATATTAAAAATTAGTTCAATGATTGGTGTGAAAAAATTATTTAAATATTGAAATAAAAATATCCCAAGAAAGATTAATATAAAGTCTGAAATTGAGCAAATTATGCAAACTATAAGAATATATTGTTTTTTTAAACCTTGTTCTATGACAAATATATTTTGAGCACCAATTGCAAATATTAAACTAAGACCTGTAATAAAACCTAATAATAAATAATCCATTAAGTTTTATTAAACTCTTTTTTTACCCTGAACAACCCTATCGAGTATTAATGCTACAAATAAAATAGCTATACCAGCAAGTATACCCTGTCCAACATTAGCATATTGTAATGCTTCAAGAACATCTTGACCTAAACCTTTTGCACCAATTAAAGATGCAACAACTACCATAGCAAGACTTAGCATTACTGTTTGATTAACACCGGCTAAAATAGATGGTGTTGCTAAGGGCAAATCCACTTTTCTAAGCAAATACCATTTGGTTGCACCATATGCGATAGCAGCCTCTCTAATAGTTTCTGGTACTCCACGTAAGCCTAGCACAGTAAGTCTAACAACAGGTGTTCCACCAAAAATCATTGTAATAATTACTGCTGCAACTTTTCCAGTTCCAAAAAAAGCAATCACTGGAATCATAAATACAAAGGCCGGCATTGTTTGCATAAAATCCATTATAGGTCTAATCAATGAATAAAATCTTTGTCGTCTCGCACAATAAATTCCTAGTGGGATACCTATTGCTATACTTAATACTGCAGCCGTTCCTAATAAAGCAAGTGTTGTCATTGCTTTAACCCAGAAACCTAAAAAACCCATGTAACACAAAAATCCTGTTGAATAAATTGCTGCTCTTGGCCCTGCAGACAATCCTGTTAGTGTCACAATTGCAGTTATAATTACAATCCATGGAGTTTTGACAAATAATAATTCTAAGAAATCTAAAACAGATCTAATTCCAATTGTTATAGCAGTAAAAATTAAATCTCCCTTAACAACCGCATAATCAAAAATAATTTCTATCCATTTAATTGAAAATAATCTTATTTCAGGATGAGTTGGGAATGTATCCATTAACTGAAGTAAACCTGGAAAGCTATAGTGGATAACGCTAAAAATCATTATGACAAAGGTAAAAACACTACTTAAAATATAATTCTTCATCTGCATACCTGGATGAATAGATTTATCAGATAACCATTCAGAATATTTTTTTTCTAAAATTGAATTCGCTAGAATACCTTGAACAATCTTAACCACTATCAATAGAATAAAACCAAAAATTGCAATCCAAATTGCTGAAGCCTCTACTCTTGTAATTTCATCAAGATAACCTTGCATGGCATCCTCTAAAGATTTTATATTTCTTTTAAAC
>Ga0209335_10002428_pt1 | contig 19650 bp, 8 predicted proteins | sample COG_09_FD_184753 | JGI IMG/M metagenome (GOLD analysis project Ga0209335, IMG submission 184753) | Pelagic Microbial community sample from North Sea - COGITO 998_met_09 (SPAdes) (version 2) | ecosystem: Environmental > Aquatic > Marine > Neritic zone/Coastal water | place: Helgoland, sampling...
ACCTTCATTACACTGCGTTCCACTACTGCTATACTCTAACCTTCATTACACTGCGTTCCACTACTGCTATACTCTAACCTTCATTACACTGCGTTCCATTACTACTATACGTTAATCCATAAGATTTAGTAAACACGTGAAAATAAGACTAGAAGTTTTTTTTTGTTTAATGCTTTCCGACTAATAACCCCTTTAATATATTTAGATTTTAAGGTTTGTTTTTTTTTGATCGCTAATAAGTCATTTGTTGTTAATTTGACACCTATACCTGCGTTATTATAGGTTAATTTTTTTGTGCGTACGACTATGGCACGAAGAACGTCACCCTTAATAGAGTATTTAAACTTAGTTCCTTTATAAGTAATTTGGGGCGGTTCAACTACCTGCGCAGACCCTTTTACAAACAAACTTGTTGAAGTCGACCGCCGTCAAAAACCTTTGTATAAGTGAAATATTTTTAACCACCTTACGTTTGTTCCATCTGCTAGGGAAGATCAAGATTCTTTTAATAACATTTTTAATTAAAAATTTTAATAATTAGTGACTGTGCAATAATGTTACTTGAAGGGCGTAAGGGAGGAAAATATACTATAGTAAAAGCCCGTGCAAAGTAAACCTTTTTAAAATTTAACTATTTCTTAGATTTTATCCAAGATCGAACACCTGCGGTTGAATTTTGCTGAGTAATAAAATTTTGCGAACGTATAAAGAAGCCACTATCCGCGTTTAATAATAAACCCATGTTTATAATTTGGCCGTAATTCAAAAAGGCAAATATACGCTGTATTATAAAAATCAAAACTATAGAAGCTATAAGTCCGAAAAATAACGAAAAGTTTACTACGAAAAATTCGAAACTATTTAACAAGAAATACGTATCACGTAATGTATTTAAGTCCGTAACCTCATTCGTAACTAAGAGCGCATAATAATCAATATACGAGAGCTTGAAAATTCAAGTTTTACCAAGATCACCATAATATGAAGTGTCGGGATTTTGAGCATTAAAATATAAAAAGAATAGTATAAAAGTTAAAATGATATAGGCGAATACAAAATGACGTGAAGTTAAATTAAACTGAGATTTTTGGAAAAGAAATGAGGTAAAATGAAGTATAAAAATAAAAAAAACTAAACCTACACCGAGATCAATGACCCATAAAAAACCTATATATATATCAGCATCGTTCATTAAAGAAAAAAGACCTATAAAAATTAAATAGAGCCCTCCTGTGTACAGCAGCATCATTAAATTCGTACTTGAGATGTAACATAGAATTGACAAGAAAATTAAACTTTCTAAAATTAAAGAATCGTTAAATAACATTTTTATAAAAAATTGAAATAAAAAAGCAGGTAATATATTTTACACTCGTTTTGCTTACGCAATGGTTATGTAAAGTATTACTTTATGATAGTCTTTCATTAGCTTTTTTGAAAGTTATAAGGGTAAGTTTCTTACTTTATACGGATATCAGTAATTACCTTATCCCGGTTTAGCTTATATACATGCGAGGTGTCTCACAATTTATCTACCAGGGACCAGTTCATCGCAGTCCTCTCGTACTAACGAGGAAGCCCTTAACGTTTCATCTTAACAGCAGATAGGGACCAAACTGTCTCACGACGTTCTGAACCCAGCTCGCGTACCATTTTAACGGTAGAACAGACCGACCCTTGGAAGCTTATTCTCAACCAGGATATGATGAGCCGACATCGAGGTGCCAATCAACTCCGTCGATGGGAACTCTTAGGAGTCATTAGCCTGTTATCCCCGGCGTACCTTTTATTCGTTAATCGATAAATTTATCGAGAAAAATTATCGGGTCACTATGGCAGGTAAATAAGTTTACCCTTAATTAAGTTGTCACATAATTAATCAGACTAAATATAATTCATTATAATGCTCGCATAATACACATGCTTTAAAAAGTCATTGCACACCCCCGTTACTTTTTAGGAGGTCACCGCCCCAGTGAAACTAGCATCCTTACAATTTTAAACTTATAACGTTTATATAGTTTTTAACTTTAGGTTTTAATAGTTATAGTTTGAAATGAAAACATTTACTATAATTTATGAAAATACGAAAGTAATATAAGGTTCTAGTAAAGGTGCACGGGGTCTTTCCGTCCCGCTGTTCAATCGAGGCATTTTCACCTAGGATTCGGGTTCACTAGATTATAGTTGGAGACAGTAGGGCAGTCGTTACACCATTCATGCAGGACGGAACTTACCCGCCAATGAATTTCGCTACCTTCGGACCGTCAGAGTTACAGCCGCCGTTTACCTCAGCTTAAGTCAATAAGCAATACTTATAACTTTTTACTTAAAGGAACCGGGCAGGTGTCAGACCTTATACATCATAATTAAATTTAGCAAAGTCCTGTGTTTTTGATAAACAGTCGCCGCCCTCTCTTTTTAAGTACCTTCATTTAAAAAGGCCCCCCTTCTCCAAATGTTACAGGGTCAATTTGCCGAGTTCCTTCAACTATATTCTTCTATCACCTTAGTATTTTCTACTTATTCACTAGTGTCAGATTTAATACGTTGTGCGGAGTAAAAAAACTCACTTAATTCATAACTAAGCGCTTTTGTTGTTTTTCTAGATTAATTTTTAACTTCTCGACTCTAAACTACTGCGATTGAAGAGTGTTAAATTTTAATGTCGTAACAAAAGTCGACTCTTTGAACTTACGGCGCTGGCCTTTTTCTAAGAGGACGTATTTTACATTTACGTTATCCGTTTAAATGAAATTCTAGAATTTTCGGTGGTTATGATAATAAATCATAACTTTACGTTACTATCGCTAGCATAATTAAAACTGATGTCTCGGGCTAATTTCGCAATTAACTTTCATTGACTTACAGTAAACTCCACTACCAAATTTTTATTTCCGTAGCTTCGGTTAACAATTTTAATACCTCTACATTATCGGAAAAAATAAAATTTTACATATCTAATCTTTATATATTATTAACTTAGTGAGCTTTTACTCTTTCTTTAATGAATGGCTGCTTCCAAGCCTATCCCCTAAGTAACTTATTTTATTTTAACCTTTTTACTTAATTGTTATTGGGTACCTTATCTAACGGTCTGGGCTGTTTCCCTCTTGACATATCACCTTTGCGCGAACATGTCTAAATTAGTATATTTAGATTTTTACATTATTAGTTTTTCGAAATATAGTCAAATATTCTATCACTGTACTTAAAAATAACTTTACCTTAAAAACCTAATCTTACTATCGTTACTAAAATAATTTTCGTGGAGAACCAGCTATCACTAATCTTGGTTGGCCTTTCACCCCTAATTACAGATCATCCCAGAATAATGCAACATTCACGGGTTCGGTCCTTAAGTAATCTTTCGACCTGTCCATAATTAGATCGATTAGTTTCGGGTTTAATATATGTAACTTTAAACGAATTATCTACGCCTACATAAATTTAAGCTTGCTACATATATTAACTTGCTAGCCCATTATACAAAAGGTACGTTATTACCAAAGCTTTAACAGTTTATACATTAAGTTTCAATAATTTTCACTTCTCATGTTGATAAATTTTCACCTTTTCTCTCACATTACTGTTTACTATCGAAATTAAGTGTAATAGCTTTAGAAGTCGACTCTTCTATTTTCGATCGTATAATTCCATTTTACGATTTACTCTTGAACATGATAAAACACTATTTACTAAACCATTTAGTAGAAATCACCCGTCTTTATTTAAACTTTTTAAAAAGGACTTTAATTAAATTTATGTAGAAAACGGAAATATTCCTTAAAGAAAACATTTGTATAAAACCTTTATTGGCGTCCGAAACTGTTAAAAGCGGTCGTATGGAAAAAGTTAAAAACACTAAATACATGAATGCGTAATAAAAATCACCTGAGTCCACCAACTCATAACCGAATTTTTCCGAAATTAAAAACCCGATGAAACCGGCTAATAATGCCGCTGCACCCCCAGATACAATATCATAAGCAGGAGAACGTGAATACTTGAGTTTAGTATAAAGCCGCTCTTTTCGTAAAAAGTTAATATTTACCAAGTTTGTATAGGTTACATAGTTTTGATAATACTGTGCAGAGCCTTGAACGTTGTAACATTTATCTAAAATAACCCCGAGTTTGTATTTCGTGTATTCTTGTGGAAGTAGTGTTAAGAAGCTAAGAGTATCGTGATTTGAATGTGGTGACAGTGTCGAAGTCCTATACATATCTGAAAAACCTTTTTTTTCCCAATCTTTTAATAAGGTTGCTTTATGTAAATTATTTGGCCGTACAGTATTTGAAGAATTCGTACTTAAAAATGATTGTGTTTTATTTACTAATTCAACATTATTATACTTACGTGAGATACTGATGTAATCAAAGAATAAAGGATTTTTCTTTTTAGTAAGTAGGTTACTAGCTCAGTAAAAACTTGAGTTAAAAGACTGATTTGATTCAAAATCTAATATTATGTGATTTGGTTTTCTCATTATTTAAAATTTATGTATGAGGGTAATGGGATTCGAACCCATAACAAATAGGTTAAAAGCCTACTGCTCTACCATTGAGCTATACCCCCATCCTTTAGCATACAATTTAGCCGTAATTTAAAACGGTTAGTATTAAAGTAGTTTTAAAAATGGGTTTAGTTGGCTATTCGTGAAGATTGTTTGAGTTTTCACCCTCAACCTTGTATCTATAAAATGAACTGAAGAAATGATAGAAACTAAACGACTGCTTCAAAAAGCTGTAGTACAATATAAAAATTTTAATCGGGAAAGTGGAAGTAAAAATAATGCATAGTTAATGTTACAATTCTGTAAAAGACCGAACGCTACCAGTCGGTGTTTTAAGGTTTTTACTAAAAGTTTGGTTTGTTTCGCATTTTTAACACTAAATACGCTTTTAGATAAAAGGAATAACACTTTTATTTATTTAGAAGTTTTTGGTGAATTCATGAATCCATGTTGATTTATCATATGAAACTAATTTAACATGATCGACAAATTGACGATCAGTCATGTTAAAAGTATTTTCGAGGCTTGAATAATGCATAAAGTGAGTACACCATAAGAAGAATAAATCCCGTTTCATAAAATAAACAATAATAGGCATTCAGTGATGAAAACGCCCGCAAATCTCCATACATTGTCCTCAGAAAATTCCAGTTACCAAAAAGATTGCAATACGATGTGAGGAGTAACCTGGTACACAATCGATTTTAATACCGGCGGAAGGAATTGACCACGAATGTATAATGTCTTTGGACGAGGCTAATATATGTAGCCTTATCTCAATTGGCATCGCAATTGCACTAGTTGCATGTAATCGAATCATGTTGGTTACTCCTTTTTTCATTGGACGAAATTGCGACTTGTATAACGTCTTATTAAGTCCTAAGTCAGAAGAACTGTTATCTGTGTTAAATAAATAAAAGAACAGGTAGTTAGTTATCGAACTAAGATTTAATGACGAATTTTGGATTGAGGCGTTTGTTAAATTTAAGATGTCTTTTAATAAGATGAATTTTAAGAAATTTGTGTTAGAATAAAATAAATCACGTGATAGTTCAGAACTGAAGACCGCAGGGTCACTTAAAGGATAACATGCTTTAACCTCTTCTAATAAAGGGTTGTTGGGCGAAGCTGTAAAGTATTTAGGAATACTTGACACCAAAGCTTTATTCGTAAAATATTGCCTATATAAGTATTCACGTTTTGATAACAAGTCAGTTAAAATACTTGCATTATAATAATAAGATTGAATTGAGGTAGATGGTCTTCACGACGAACGTAAAGGTGTATTAACACCTGATAACGAGGGTGTTGATTTTTGCGTTGTGAAGCCTTTGTAAGCTAACGCCTCCCAATAGCAATGCGAATTTACTAAACTAACTTTTAGTGTTTTTAATGAAGAATGTGTGAAGAGTGACTGTAATTGGCTTGGTGTTTGATATCAATTCGAAATACGTGAATAAAAATATGGTGTACGTGCTCAATTTGACAAGTAATTCTTACGTGCGCGAGATAATTTAATTAAATAGTTCTCACTGTCATTAATTTCATCTCCTGCACCTGTTGAATATTCAAATGATTTTGAAACATAAGGTAATCCCGCTAATGAATAGCGTGCAGTTGACGAAGGTTGAATTTCAATTGAAGACCAACGCGATTGTCAATCAAACCATAAATAACGTGAAGGGTCACTTTTCATTGATAATAAAAAAGGTATGTCGACAAAGTAAGTATTTAAAGAATTCCAAATCATAGAATTTGAATTGAAATTTGTAACTAAAGACTGCTTATAATTATTAATGTTAAAGAAACCGTTGCTATTTTTAGACAACATACTTTCATACGGAGATTTTTTTTCAGTGATAAAAGGATGAGACACGTACGAATTTGAAAAGTCCTGTAAACGTGTATTAGATCTACCTTCATCGAACCGTGATTTGAATACTTTTTGTATTGCATTATACGCAACTATTGCACTTCGTGTTGAGCTGCGAAGTTTCATACTGTTCGATACACGTAAATCTGAGTCAGTTGTAATAGGCGATATTAGATACTCAGGGGTTGAATCGTACGTAGAGTCAACAAACCACGAGTTTTCTTCGTAATCGGCCCGGAAGTTATCAAGTACCTGTGTGTACGAAATTGGGAATACAGATGAGGATTTTAACTGTGTTAATGTTTTGTAATTTAAGTGGTAAATATAATTGATATACTTAAAATTCTCGTAACTATCCTCACAACTATCAATTGCCGTTTCGTTTGAGAAATTAAAAAAGTTCGTTAAGTTTAAGAGAGATGGGTCCAACACTGCTTCCTCTGAAAATAAAGGAAGAGAGTTCGTATTAACGTTACTTGTTAGATCCTTAAATGCTGGCCGTGTTAAAATACTAGACTTAAATTTTTTATGACGATTGGATAAATTGAACAATTCTTCTTGTTTTTTAAAGTACGTATGATCCTGAGCGCTTTGTAAAATATTTAAATAATCTTCATGGGAGAACGACGAATAAGTTGATTCCCAAAATGCGTCTTCTAGCAGCTCTAACGCTTGTCAATTTTTAAAATCATACTCCGCATACTCATGAAACGTAGGGAAATACAAAGTATCAAACGCTTTATTAACACTGTTAATATTTGTATGACGGTGTGTAGGGTTAGATTTTGCTCAATGAGTTAACCAATACGTGTTGAAAATATGATTAGGTGCAGACTCTTCCTTACTTTTAAGTAAATTAGGAGTTAAGTCATCTTCGTTTTTTAAAAATTTATCAAACGATAACGCGTAATTTGACGCGTTGCTTGTTGATACTGGAGTATGTGATAAAGGTGAAGTAGTTGCACTACTTACCAAACGTGCTGCTGAGTTCGTGTTGGATCATTGAGTATTAGAACTATTGAAGAACGTTTCGTATAAGTTATTAGGATTTGAAAATTGACTCGAATCGATTAAGGTCGTTAATACGTTATCTTTTGAGTTATAATTAAGGTTCGTTTTGGTAAGATTCGTATTCGTAAGTAAACGAGCATTTCTTTCACTAGGTAGAAACGCTGTTCCGGCCGATTTGAGATCTTTAAAACGCGGTGAGAATTCTTCATTTGAAAATTTATTCGAAAAGTTGTTAACTAAAGACGCATTCGTGATTTCTTGCCCCAAAAGTGAGTTATTTACTCACTTAGTGTTTAAAAATGCTTTTTTAGATCATTTATTATTTAAAGCATATTTTAAGGGATTAGAGACTTGAGTACTATCATTTTCAGCGCTAAGTAACGCTACTTTTTCGGGAAAAGCTAAATGTGAAGTGACTGAAAAATTAGCTTTATCTGATAAATGTGTATTTAACTTTGTATTTAACGTTGTACTGGAAGAAGTTACCTCTAAAGACGGTGAGTGTTGATAAAATTTAGTATTGTTATTCAATATATCATTTGAATTTGGAGTTACGATAGATTGATTGTACGACATTAAAGAGTTAACCCCTTTCGAATCCAGTAAAGTGGAGGAGTTATTCAGGGAGGATTTTTGTGACGTATAAACATGTTGCCTTTTAAGTCCATAATTACTTGAAGCCAATACATCATGATCATTTAAATATAGATCTGAGATTTTTTTATACTTTAGATTAAACTCGTCGGTATTACTATATAGTTTTTGGGGATTAGATTTAGAAAAATATTGGATTTTTTTAAAAACAGACGAATCTTTTAAATTATCAGTACCCAAATCCGAAAATTTCATAAAATTTAAAACTTTATCGCTATCACTAGGTGCTAGAATTAAATGCGCTGGAGTGGACGTTGTTTTGTTATTATTCTTATTTTGATAATACTTTCATAAAGTATTTGAATTCAATGTATTGGAATTGGTGGTGGTGTACTTTAACGAGTTACCAACCATTGCGGAGTAAGAAGGATTAACGTTGTAATTTAGGTCAATACCTTTTGGGTAAAAATATTCCCAACCTCACTGATATGCACGTATACCAATGACAATTTCCCCCGAACCGAAACCATCATAATAATCTGCTGCGTCAACAGTTTCTGAAATAATAATTGAGGCGGCTCAGGTAACCGGAACGGAGGCTGTAATTAAATCCGCACATTTAGATCGACTTACACCTCGTGTTTCACGTCGAGGTTTTGTTCTTAAATTACACCACCTGACTACATTAATAAATGTAATAAAATAAAACATAATGAGGGATATGAACATAAACCAAAGCCAATGCTGATAATGAAGAATGTGTATAAACCACAAATCCTCATGTACAAATGAGGGTGAGGCGATAAAAGGTTCTGGATAATGAAGTTTGGTGTCAGGAGTTGATAAATCATCAATCATTGACCCATCGTCTTCAGTTATAGCCAATTCATAATCAACAATTAAGTCGTAAAAGTTAGGATACATCACACCTACACCAGACATACTTTCATTAAATTTTAGTCCGGCGGTTTCAATATTTTGAATTAATGCGGTGTTGAGCTCAAAAAGATTAGAGCTTTGTAAGTCTTTAACAGAAAAAAAACTGTTATTGTTAAAAAGGGAGAAAAAATTATCTTCGGTAGACAAATTGAAGAGGTTTAGAGTCTCTAAATTTGTAATAATTGAATTAGTTTCATGGACTAAAAAATCTTGTATTTTTAACAAGAATATTTCGTTTTCATTAAACCCAAACAACTCTATTATACTTTGTAGGGAAAATAAGTCATTAACCGACTCAAAACTAAGTTGAGTTTTAGGGTTATTAGTGTTGAAAATACCGCTATTGTTGGCGTTAAGATCTCGGATTGTATTTCCGGATGACATTTTTAGAAAGTTACTTAAGCCATAAAAGACTAAGCTTTAAACGATAAGTTATTAGATTTCAAAGATAGACGGTGATTAAAAGACGCAAAATGGTAGACAGGTAATTGATTTATGGCAGAAGATGTTATTAGTGTCGTTAGGAAATTTGAGTTAAATAAAACTAAGTGGTCTTTGTCGACGTCAGCAAAATTTATGTTACTAGAAGTTGAATTGGTATTAATTAATTTGGTACCTAAATTTCGGGACGTTAAAGGTAAGAGGTTTGATAAATATAAACCCGTAATCTGGTTAGTAAGTACTTGATTTTGTGTATTTAATAATAAGCTTAGTTTAACAGTATTTAATGTTGTTGGTTGACTAACGTTTGTATTAATTACTGGTGTATTTTGGAGTTGTATAAGGTTATGCTTTAACTGGTTCGTGAAAAAATACTTTTTCGTATTTCAAATCTGACTATTTTCGAAAAAGTTAAAATTCTGAAATGAAGTTTGCGTGCTATTTTTTAGTGAAAATAAGTCGGGGTATAGTTTGGGTGATTGTGCAAACGAGTTATTAAAAAAAGACAAATTATTAAGTTCATTAATTTGAGTAAGTTGTGAAAATTTGGCCGAATTCCATATACTTGATGACGTAATGTTTGAGCTGTATAACGAATTACCTACTAAAGTTTTAGCTTGAGTAAAGCTAAATAGATTAGTTGAATTGGTATTCGCGAGTAAGGAATTTTTCAAAAGCCATCGGTTCTGTTTTGATTGATTTAAATTTGTATAAACATTAAAGTTTGTTAGTGTATGTGATAGGGGGTGATTGCTAAATGTATTTAGGTTATCTAACGTTAAGTTTATGTTTTTCGTCATGAAATTAAAATCAGGTTTATAACTTAATATATTTTTACAGATGTTTTGTGAGCCCCATGAGTGTTCATCCCCAAAAGGTAAGTTTGTCACATCTTTTAAGAGGAATTCGATTTGAAAAATACGTTCCTGACTAAAACGTGTGATAAAGTTTTGAAATACTTTTGAATCATTTAGTTTATTTAATGAGTATACAGTCTTTGATAATGAATAAGTTAAATCAATTAAATTGTCGCTATTAGGTGATTTAAGTGAGAAACCGTACGAGTAAGTACGTAAAGATTTAGGCGAGTTTAAATTCTTTGCGGTTGTTTGTGTAGATTTAGTAGTAGTGAAGTCTAATCATAAATTTGGTACAAAACCAACAAGTTGAAATATATATAATTTACATGCTAAAAGAAAAAACCCTACCTTTAGTGTTAATAATGAAAATGAGTTCGAAAACTGCGAAAGTATGAAGAAAAATAGACCAGATACTTCGGATATAAAAGCTGGTAGAAAGACTGTTTGGTTGTAGTTTAAGTAGCCAAAGAAGGAACCTAAAATAAATAACGTAACTAAAAAGAAAAAAGCGGTTGAAAATCAAGAATTGATTAATGATACTTTTACGTTTTGTACTTTTAGGTCGTTTCATTTCGAATTACGAAAGACATTACCTAATTTGGCGAATGTGGATTTAAATTTTGTATTACGTTCGAATAACAAACGTAAGTACAATAAGTAGCTTGAATTGTATTTTGAGTTATTTGAGTATATAGATGCAAAAAAATTTGTTAATCGTTCATTGAAACGCAAAGACACAGTGTTGTTATCTAAAACACCGCGTAAATTACCTAGTAAATTGGTAAGAAAACAATGTGGAATCAAGCGTTGTTAAGGTTAATAAATTTATGTTTACTTTATTATTTGATTGTGAGCTTACAAATCTATGATTGTGAAAGCTTTTACGTTGTATAAAAGATAATCGGTTGATTTCAAATAGGTAGAAGTTTAGACGAGTATTAAATCGGCCGACCCCAAAATTATTTCGTATTGACGGTTTAGCTTGGCGAATACTATCATACATCATCATAAAGAAAGATAATAAAGCTGCGACACTTAATAAATGACCTGCCGATGAAATACTATGTCAACCGCCTAAAGATAATGGGTAATCTAAGACCCGGCGTGGCATACCACAATACCCTAACCATAACATAGGTATTACCGTTAATAATTGACCAAATAAGTAGTATACATAATGAATATAAGCAAAAATACGACTATATTTGACACCGTAAATTGCAGGAAAGTAAAAATAAAATGCACCAAATATACCTAGCATAGCCGCACCAGCAAACATTACGTGGAAGTGACCTATAACGTAGAATGTATCATGAAACAGAATATCCATACCTGTATGAGCAACACACATACCCGATACCCCACCTGAAACAAAAAAGAAAACAAACGTAAATGTAAATAAGAATGGAAGTTCCATTACAAAAGCACTATTAACAAGTGTTACAGACCAGTGCATAAGTTTGGTTGCTGCCGGGACAGAAATCATAACAGTTAAAGTACTGAATAACATTCGAGTTGTATGCGACAAACCTACCATATACATATGATGACCCCAGACAAAAAACCCTAGAAACGCAATTGTATACATCGAGTATAAAAGACTTGCTCTTGCCGAGACTCGTTTACGTAAGTAAAAAGACATCATTGTATTAGTAAAGCCAAAAACTGGAAGCATAATAATATAAACTTCGGGGTGACCAAAGAATCAAAACATATGCTGGAATAAAACGGTATCACCTCCACCCGAATAGTCAAAAAAAGAAGTTTGTCAATGACGATCCGACAAAAGCATTAATATACCTATTGCTAACATAGGATTCGCTGCAATCATCATTCACGAAGCTGTGATTAAACCCTCAGCAAAAAAGGAACGTGCGTCCCTCATTTTCCGATTGTTTAGAGTTGATAAGTAACGGTATGTTACGAGGAAGTTAGCAGAACTTACGATTGATGCGTTGATTGCTAAAAAGACGCCCATAAGACCAACGTCGACCTTTCCAATTGCTGTGAAACGTGTACGCGCTGAGAAAGGCGTTACCATAGCTCAACCAGGTAATAAATCTTTAGCGTTCCGCTCAATTGAGTATACTAACCCGTCTTCACCTGTAAAACGCCTATATAAAGTATTTTGATGCCTTGCGGCTAATAATTTACAACGTCAAGCTTCTCTTGAAAACTTTAATTGCCTTCAATTTGCGAGTATACGCTGCTGCGTAGAGCTAGAATCAAACATTTTGTAAAATTTTTGATCCATAGCATTTAAAGAAACCCAACGTAAATTAATTACGTCATTATTTTGTTTAAAGATATAAGTAATGTTAAAGAAATTATCAACCGGTGCGACATGTGATGAATACCAATTATCAACATCAGCTAATTTTAAATTTGATTGATTAGTGAATTTTTTAGTAAAGTTTTGGTAATTATTTTGTAAAAGCTCATTAAATTGATCCGATAAAAATCATGGCGCTTTACGAATACCGCGGGCTACTTCAATATATGAAGTCATTAACGAAGGATATAAAGTTTCCCATGAACCTAAGTAATGACCACACTTATAATCATAACTGATAAGAGGATTACTAAAGCGAGTAAACCTAACGTTACTGGACGTTTCAGAAAGTAGAGTGTTCGTCGAATCGTTACTAACTAATGAGTTTAAATTATCGGTTGAGTAAGATAAGGTAAGATTCGATTGTTCATCTCCGAAAGAAGAAATTGTGTGTTTAGTTGATGATGTATATGTTGATAGATTTAAATTAATATTCGTAATTAGTAAGGACTTTATTGTAGCGGTAATATTGGATAAAGATAAAAAGGAAGTGAAGTTCAAAGATGTTAGTAAATTAAATGTATTCACGGATAGTAGATTGAATGAGCTGAAGACGTAAACCATATCAATCGAAATTAATGACGGGGTTGTGAAGGTTAATGATGGGCTGTAAACAGTGTTAAAAAGATTGGATTTTGTTTTAGGTGTGTTCGTTAAACCTAAATTAAAGAAAGACTCGAGGTCAGGAGTTATAGACAGCTGATTATTTGACTTAAAACGAAGACCTATTATTGATTGATTTAGAAAGTCTCGGTGATCATTGGTATTAATTAAATCAGTGAAAAATTTACGTTTGAGGACCCCTTGTAATTCACGAATATTAAAACAATTCATTCTTTGGTAACGTCGGTCGACACATACTAACTGCATTAGCATAATTAACCCTCCTGGTAGAAACCAAAACGCTGCACTGTTTAATCTAGGAAATGCTACGTCATGAACACCTAGTTGGGTTGGTAATAAAAAGTTACCGAAAGCTCCGAAGACAACTGGCATTATCATAAAGAAAACCATGATAACCCCGTGAGCAGTAGCGATACTTAAGTATTGAAGGCTATCACCAGCTAGGATTCCTACACCAGGGTAGGCAAATTCAAGCCTGATAACTGATGCCAAACTCATACCTGCTGTTCCAGCAACTAAAACGAAAATAAAATAATTAATTGCAATCCGTTTGTGATTAGTAGTATAAATTCAACTGTTTGTCGTATATGATGCACGAGCTTTTGCCCACCTCAATAAAAGAGTTGATCATACGACAACAAATCAACTTTCGTTGTCAGAAATATTTTTTTTTAAATATTCAATGTTTTTAGAATCAGAGAATCAAGTATTTTTTCGGAATAATAAAATGCGGTTATTAACTATATAATTTACGACGGGTGAAGAGTTGTGGCGTAAATAAAAATAAGTTATAAACGCAAAAAATGCACTAAAAAATATATTCGAGAGCGTTCAAAACGGTGTATCGATTAAATCGTTAGCAAAAAAAAACATAATTTAGTGTACTGTTAGGTTAAATAATTTTATGAGTTTGTAATTTTAACTTTTGCGTAAAACGAGACGAGAATTTTAACGTGTTTGTGTTATTGTCGTTTAAATTAATCGACCTGTAAATAATATGTTGCACCAACATTATAATTAGGCCTAGGCCGAATTCGACCGCAGATAATATTAAAAAGAAAAATGTTAAGGAGAGTATATTTAAATTATCGAAGGTAAGACCTATAAATAAGCACAATATGTATAACGTAATTCAGAGGAGTTCAGCAGTTAAGAGTAAATGAAGAGCCGTATTCACGTTTAATACAATACTTGTAAATAAAATAAAAAAAATAATAAAAATAAAGTTTAAATCCCCTAAAACCATTATTTATTACGCTGATCTAACTTATCTTGTTTTCTTAGTATTCATAAAGTTATCTTCACGGTACGAACAATTGACGGAATGTACCTCAAAAATAATTAAATAAAAAATATAGAATGCTAAGCCTAATCGAGCCGCGAGCTCCGCAATAAAAAAGACGAATAAATATAATTTTCCTCATAATACGAAATAAGTATAAAAAAAATCATTTGAAAAGTCATTTTCATCTTCTAATAAGAAAGACCTGTCATCGTTATTATCTAAAGTAAATAGTATCGTACCGTGTATTGAAAGAAATAATTCATTTAAATATTCATCATCATCAAAATCACCTACAAAAATGTAGTACGAATCGAAAAAATCATCTAAATTATCATAAACGTTCATACGGAATAAAAGAATATAAAATCTTAACATTAAGGAAAAAGTATCGAGGAAGTCGGCAAAAAATTGATTTGCGACAAACTTAACAGATCTCGTTTCGGTTTTAGAGGCAGCTAAAAACGCAAAATAATGAATTGAGTGTTTATAACATAAATAGAATATAATAAATGAGAACATATAGAAAAAGGCAGTATCGATAAATTCAATTACTTCTTCTTGATCGTCATCGAATGCCATAATTGCCATTGCTCAGTAAAGAAGAATGAATAAAAGTGTTTGCAATACGGCCTCGAATTGAACACGAGTTTCGCGCGACATTGAGAAAAAATAATAATACCACCTTGTAAAATGCGAGCTTATAGGTAGTGTCCATTTTAAAACCACTATTGTGGAGAAAAAGTGAACTAAAAATCATGTAAACAATGCAAAAAGTAAAAAGCTGATCATACCTTCTCCGGGAAAATAATTTAAATTATTTGTATATGAGTCAAACACTGATGCTGGAGCTGAATTAATTGTGGAGGCTAGTCAATAAACTGAAGTATACTCTTTTAAAGCAATTGATAATTCAGGAGCAATTAGTAAAGTTGTACTATAAGTGTCTTGGTACTCTGATTGAAGTAAGGACGATAGAGGAAAAAATAAAGTGTTTGTTTCTAAAAGCACATCATTCATGGTACTTGAGAAGAGATATTCACTAAAATTTTTCGAAGAATGACTGTTTAATAAAATAACATCTAGGTGCGAAGTTTTAGAAATCGCGTCAATTGCCATATGTTGATTTATAAACGACGATTGAAAAACAAAAGAAACTAATGACCAATCCGAAGCTACAAGAGTCGAAGTTTTTTCTCAATTTAATGCATCGGATAGCCATGCTTGGTCGGTGGATTTATAAGTTTGAAGTCAGCTTGATTCGATAAATGAATTTAAGGATCTCATTATTTAAAATTTATTTTAGTAAAAAATCCAAACCCCCAAGCCCATAACACCAGTAAAAGTATGTATAGTTGTTGCTTCAGCAACTACGCGAAGATTTGTTTCGGAATGCGAAGTTTTACCTACGCGATAAAGGATAGTCCTTTTACGAGAGTTTCCGGCAGCGCTTATTTTACCCTTCAGTTTGATTTTTAAACCCTTTACACCTAATTCGTTAAATACGTAGCGGAAATAATTGTGGAATAAATATTTTATGAAACGAAAAATTGACCGCGTTTTTCAGAAACTAATACGTAATATCATAGCTTTTAGTCAGCTCGTAACCACTTTAGGGTCCTTTAAGGAAAAACTTAGGTGTATTAAGTGGAGCGCTTCTTCTAAGAAAAACCTATGACCTAATTTACGCTCGTAAAAAACCATACGCGGTAGTCATTTTTTATAACGAAGCGTATCTTCAAACCCAATCGATTTACTTAAGAACGGGTAAAACTGAAATAAGGTTTTTTTTCCTGTACAGTGCTCGATGAATCTTATAAAAGTGTGATAATATCATGATGAGAGATTTTCTTCAAAATTTTTATTCGTGAAAGAATTTAACACCTTTTTGTTTGCGATTTTTTTAAAAGAGTGATTCGGGAGTAAATTCGTATAAATATGCTTAGGTAAAAATAGTTTAGTTTGTATTCAGAAACAAATTGTATGGGTTGTAGTACTATGCACGTGTTGTATTTGCGACGCAGCTGCAACGCTTTTTAATCAAAACTTGTTATGAAATAAGGTAAATAAGAGGGGCACTGTAAGTACGAAAAGATTTTTATTATTTAAAGCGAAAAAGCTCAAAGAGTTGGATTGTTTAATTAGTTGGGAGTAGTTGATAGATACGCCCGAGCGTTTGTATACATTGCTAAAAGGTAATGGTTTATGTAGTTTGTATCCGTTAGGTTGAATTAGATTTTGAATATAGTTTCGGCGTTTTTTTTTAAAACGTTTTAAAGCAAGAAAGATTTTTTTTTTTTTATGTGATTTCCAATGTAAAGAATTTACTATAAATTCCGTATAATGTTTAAGGCGTTTTTTGTAAGAATATATTATATTTAGTCGCGAAGTTGTAATAATTTTAACCCGTTTTAGGAGTTTATTTTTTAGACGATAACGTTTGAGTTTTACCATTTTTTTTAAAAATAAATACTTACGGAAGATTCTTTTATCCATAAACGTATGTTTTTTTATTCCCGTTTTTCATTTAAATCTAAATAGTGAGTTGTTTAACGATGATTGTACAAAACCTAAAGTGCTTGATTTTCTTGATTTAATGCGTTTTACGAGGAGTTTTGTATATAAGGCTGAATAAATATTAGATTCTTTTTTTTTAAGCCCGATATAGTAAGAACGTAAATAGTGAATGTTATAATCAAAAAGGTCGACCCATAACGACTTAGTTTTGTAAGTTGAGTACTTATACATAGATACTAATGGTTGGTATAAAGATGTATTGTAGGTAAGAGAACTTTTAGGGTGTACTTGAACGGAATTTTTTGTAAAATTTATTAAACTTAATTTACGATAAATGTTACCACGATGCTTATCGGCGGTTACCGGCGAAAAAGGATCCATTTTATAAAACGGAATCTTTGATAAAACATATTGGAATTTACGTAATTTCTTATTTGAACTTTGAATTGAACCTTCTTCTGTTAAAAAATGCGTCAGTATGGACAAAAACGGGGACAAATTGGATTTGTTAAAGAGTATAGTGTTTTTAAATAAAAGTTTTAAACTATTATTACTTAATAACGACCCACTTCGTTTATAGTTGAAAAGACCCACTGCGTTTAACGATTTATTTCTTGTTATTGAACAGTCAAACATAAAAGATTGTTGTTTTATTTGAGAAATTTTTAAGGACGTTGTGTTAGGGCTCTTTCATAATTTTTCAGCACTTGATATTAAATTGTAATATTTGAAATATTTATAGAGGTTTGACGAATTGGCTTGATTAGATAAGAGGTAGCTTACTTTAAACATAGCTGCAATTAAATACTCCTTACTCGACCAAAACAAGTTTGGATTACCGTGATGAGAGTAAAAGGTTTTAAGAAAAATCGTTGTTGAATCTACAGATTTTAGTAAATTAAGTGGGTTTTTTTGAAAGGAGGAGTTTATAAAGTTAGATTTCGAGCGCGATTTTCAAAAGGATTTCCACTTTAAAGAGTTAGTTAATATTCGGTGAACTCCGTTACTGGGTGATCGATTTAGATTTTTAACATAGCGTAACTCTTTAGAGTTAGTAATATTATAATAACATCTAATACGCTTAAACGGTAAAACGTTTTTACGTGTTTTTCAAGTATTTACATAATTCAAATTGAAAAGTCTTTCAAAGCCGCTACGAATACTAAACGATTTTAAATTCCCAGGAGGTGTTTCATACGACACTTTACGCAAGTATGAGTCGAATGTTTTTAATGGTTTTAAATGCAAAAGGTTTATATTTTTTAAACTGTTAACAGAGGATTTGAGTGTAATGACCAAAGATAGCAGGAATCGAACCCACGCAAATGGTTTTGAAGACCATTGTTCTACCATTAAACTATATCTCTTTTTTTAGGAATTAAATTGAAAATCGAATATTTACGTTTACGGGACTTTTACCCACTATGGTTACTTTTTCAAAAATATATAATTTGAGTTGATAATTAATTTTAAACTCATATTAAGTATTAACGGCACAGTATGTTAAAAGCTATGTTGAATTTCGCTCACCGCTACTTTCCATATTTCAGTTGATATTAATTTTAATAGTTAGTAAGATGTTTCTGTTCACTACTTATTTATACATTTTGTTTACGTTTACATATCTTTAGAGGACTCCACGCAAATATCGGCCTTTGAAACCGTTAGTCACTTAATATCAAGGTATCCCCTTAATGCAGCGGTTTTATTATTATTTTTTATTAACTTTAAATTTGACTTCATTAAGTATCTTAAGATTTTTAATTTTAAAAATATGTATACTCCAACAACAGGTTCCCCTACCATTACCTTGTTTCAACTTCGCTCAAATTACCATACTCTCCTTAACTTCGAAGGTATTTAAAATTTACGCATAAAATAAGTTTTTAGGCGTATAAGTAGTTTTAAAAAAGTTAATGACTTTAAACTATCTTCAAAGTAGAGAATATAGCTTAATATAATTAACATTATAAAACTTTTTAAAAAACCCACGTAAGTTTCTAGCCAACACGGCTCTTCGAGCGTGATGGGCGGTGTGTGCAAAGTTTGACAGATCATTCACCGTGACATGCTGATTCACGATTACTAACGATTCCGACTTCATGTAAACGAGTTGCAGTTTACAATCCGAACTTTGACAGTTTTTAAGGTTTAGCTTTAATATTAATTATTGCTTCCAATTGTATCTGCCCTTGTAGCGCATGTGAAGCCCAACATATATAGACCATAATGACTTGACTTCTCCTTCACTTCCTCAAAGCCGATTATCTCAATAATTAACTTTTTACTGAGATTTTTGTTATTAGCTTTGCTTTAAAGTAAATAAAATAGTTTTTTATTAAGCAACATTTTTAAAAAAAGGTTGTTTCTTTAATAAAGAAATTATTTGAGATTTACACTAAAGGTTTCGTTCGTTGAGTAAATAAATAGAACATTCTACAACACGAGCTGACGACAGCCATGCAGTGCCAATTAAAAATTTATCATTATTTGCCACTAAGCAATTTAATAAAATTTTTCAATATGTTGGTAAGATTAGGCGTGGATTGTCGAATTAATCCACACGCTCCACCGTTCAAACAAACTCCCGCCAATCTGTTTAAGTTTAACCTTTGCAGCCTTACTCCCCAAGCGAGGCATTTAAGCGTTAACGTACACACA
>Ga0209335_10002433_pt1 | contig 19636 bp, 2 predicted proteins | sample COG_09_FD_184753 | JGI IMG/M metagenome (GOLD analysis project Ga0209335, IMG submission 184753) | Pelagic Microbial community sample from North Sea - COGITO 998_met_09 (SPAdes) (version 2) | ecosystem: Environmental > Aquatic > Marine > Neritic zone/Coastal water | place: Helgoland, sampling...
AGGAATTTAGTGTTTTCCCGGGATCAGAAGCGCGAAGTGCCGTGTCATCGAGAAAACGAAATACTTCAACCAAAGAAACCGCGCGAACGCGTCCGTCGTAAATATCTGCTACATACCCGATGAGCGTTACAATATGGGAAGCATCGCCATGCAGAGGACCAGGAAGGACGGTCTCCAACCAATTTGAGTCAACAGAACCAACTGGGATCTCTTTGTTCGGTTCTGCAGAAGTCGAATATCGGAATTCAAAGCTCAAGGGCATGTCCTCCTTATCATCAACCCAGTTAAGCATCTCCAACAGGAATGACGTATCGGATCCCGTTCCAGTCGACGGAGAAACCGTAAATTGTCCCGACGATGGCGCAGTGTTGACACGAATGGCGATTTCACCCAGACCGGACCGCCGTAGACCAGGCTGCACGCAGCTGACAACAAGCCGAAAGCGGTACAAGCTGCCGGGCACGAGCGCGTCGGGTCTCACAGCGAGATGCTGCAGAGTTACTGGAGTCGATATGAGCGAAGGATACAGTAGTACCTCTCCACCTTCCGTTTGAGACCACCTGATCTCAAGACCCTGCTTGCTTATCGAGCCGTCGGACGCATTCACTATGGACCCTCTGGTGTTGCGAGCGCTGGTGTTTGATCGAACGTCGGCGTCAGGACACAGTTCATTGGCGTTGAAATTTCCAGACAGCACTAATCGTTCGTTCGAGTTCACCTTCAAAGCGATCAAGGGTTGAATCTGGACGTCCAGCTGGCCAGCAGCCATAACGAACACGAATGATGTGGCTTTCGATGTACGGGGACCAGGTTCCTTGGAGACCTCAACTGTGAAAAGGTACACGCCCGGGAAAAGGATTGAGGGTGGAATGTTGACAGCATCATTGCCGGTGGATAAGATACCGTAAACATCGTCGAAACACTCATGACCGTCTGGTGTCTTGCAACTCCACTTGTATCCAAAAGTGATCTTACTTTTGATCCCGTCGAGATCGATCGACTGAGAAGCATCGAGTGTGAAGCTCTCTGTGGCAGAAACCGACCGTTCTCCCCCTACAATGCGTGCCACCAACGGCGCATACTCACAGTATACAGACACGGACGCCACACCGGTATCGGTTGGATTGAAGCGCATCGAGGCGACAACAGAAAACGTGTAGATGACACCTGGATCGAGCGAGAGCGGTTCCACGAAAAGTGTACGTGTCTCCCGTGTGATCGAGTTGAGAATGAAAGGGGAGGAAACTGTGTCTGTTGCATACGACCATGCGAGGCTCACATGTTCGGGACCGTTGACACATGAAGAAAGTGCAAACTTGCTGCGGAGGCGGAGAGCTTGTGTAGAACGGACAGCCAGCCTGTTCGGGCCCTCAATTATGACGGCGGGACCATTGATTGCACGCTGTTCCACTGTCACTGTGCCTGTTGATGAAATATCCATGAAGTTGACCACACGCACCATGAAAGTGTACGTTTCTCCGAGCTGGAGAAGCCCAGCCGGAAGTGAAATAGAAGCCGCTGTAAATGGTGCTCTGATCTGCCCCAGCACGTAGGAACGAATTTGCTGGTCATTGCTCACCCCAGGCATCATACCAAAGTAAAACTGTAGCGGGCGCCCCATAGATCCATATGACGCCGACGCATCAAGGGTCACACCGTCGCAGGGTCCAACGGTGCCCGGAGCTTTCAAGATTGGAGTCGGGCGCGGTGGATTTCCGGGTCGATCGACGCGGACAGCACCTTCAAGGGCGAGTGAATTTTCGAAGCAGACGCGCAACGGGTGCCGCGCAAGGCAGACGGCGCGCTGCTTCAGCTTGCCATCGATCCATTGGAGGTCATCGTTGATACGCACTGATGCGCCAAACCCCAGCGTGATGTCAAGAAGCTGGGTCGAAAGGAAGGTACATCTGGCATCTGCAGTGTCCGCAGCGAAGGTCGTGACAGTCGCAGCTTGGAACAGCTCATCACATGGAAAGCTGCTAGACTTGCTCGCGTTGTTCGTCTGTTCGTTGAAGTGGACGTAAATATGTCCCCCTGAGTCAGAAAATTGACACTTGGTCACACTTGGCGGACTCGACATCGCCACAACAGGACAAGGCTTGTTCGATCCGCACGAACGCCCATTCGTTCCGCCAATGACCTCTCCATTGTGCCATATCACCATCTCATACGACCCCGGCATCGGGGCCGTGTACGTCACTTGGATTCCAGAGGTTGAAAATTCTCCAATCACCCCGTCAGTAACGATCTCAATTGTGCCGAGTGGCGAATACTGGAAAAGGCCAGAGCTCGTTGCTTCCGCGCGCGACGTCAAAGTCATGTTGAAGTCTTTCGTGCTAAGCTCCTGAAAGACCTGATTTCCATACATGTCGCGCGGGAGGATGAAGATCCGCGCGTCAGAGGAGGCGATGGCAAAGAAGACACCAGGACCATAGACAGCGCAATTGGATGCCTCCACTATTCCAGCAGATACTTTCAGCCGAAAAGGCGAGCGTGTGACGTGGTCGCAGTCAAATGCGCTTGTGCACTCGGACACACCAAATATTGACAAGAAGTATTGACCTGAAGCCGTAATCGCGTGTTCCAACGTGAACATCCCATGATTGCTGTAGCGGAATGTCCTCACCACAGTGATGCTCCGACCGGTCAAGTTCATGTTGAAATTACCTTGCTCTCTTACCAGTGCGTTCCCATACGCGTCCCGAGCCTGTACCATGTTGACACTCGCCATGCCGGCAGTCGCCGTCAAGTCGCCAGTTAAATATCTCCACGTTCCGAACTCAACCGTGGAGGCTCGAACGAACAGGATATCTGGTTCGACCGTCAGCAAAACACTTTGCGCGCTCACCAACGCCCCCGACACGAAGATGCTGATTCGATATTGCCCCGCCCGCGTGTGGGCAAAAGCCAGCAAAAAGGTGCCATCTGCCTGGTCTCGCACGGAGGCATTCGTGTGAGAAGGGCCCGACACGGAAATCGCCACCGTGTCAATCGCCGAAGGCTCGTACATCTGAACATTGCCGTAGACATCTTTTGCCATGATTGCAAATTGAGACGGGAATCCTGCAGTCGACACATTCGTTGTCGACAGCGTGATCGGCGCAACAGTAGTTCTCTCCGCATTGGTGGCACTGGGTTGTATCGCCACCTTGAACGGGCTCCCGAAAATGTGAGGGTGACTGTTGGACAGGTCTGGGCGGTACATGGTTACATCCATTTGCACAGTGCCCGCACGAAGCGACGAATACCTTACAGCAGGCGGGTCCACATCATTATCGACGCAGCACCAAGTGACGTCGCTTGGTTCAAGTACGGATGAAGCGGATTGGCACGTGGAACACGTGGTGTCGCCTAGACGAGCTTCAAACTTGACGCCGCTCAAAGGGACGATATCACCTGCGTTGTTGCGGGGGGTGATTCGAATCGTCTGTGGAATCCCTGCAGTGCTGATCAGAATGCTGGCCACACTGCCAGTGAGTGGATCGTCAACTGTGCAAAATCTGAAGTTAGGACTGTCGCTGACTGAATCCTGCACTTCGATGATCATGGGACTTACTGCAATATGCTGGCTGCCAACCAAGATACTCACTGGCCATATCCCTGCATCGTCGACGGGAAATTCGACACCGTACTTACCACCCGATAGTGCAAGAATTTTGAGCACGTCTTCTCCAACATTTGTACTTATCCTTAGCAAATCAAGGATTGAAGGCTTTGGCGCTATATTTCCATAAAAATCTTTCGCCACAACTGTGAAAAGCACACTTCCTCCTTTTACAGCAGAAACGGTCCCAAATCCTTCAAGATCTGTTGTTTCTGCCTGGGCATCCCCTGGCCAGATTCTCACGATTCCTGGGGACCCCTCTAGATTGACCCCATACCGAACCACCTGCAGAGAGTAGATTCCCGCGTGCGTGACTTGATAATGGACGTCGTACTTGCCGTCAAAAGTCTCCGTGTCCATATCAAATGCGGACTTGGAAGGCACAGAGATTACATTTGACTCTGGGAACGCGTCCTGGCGCACAAGCTTCACCTCAAACGGGTCTCCCTGTTGGTCGACCATATTTCCAAAAGCATCAAACGCCTGAATACGGAAAGAGCAAATCTTGTCTGCCACACATTCGGTGGCCCCCGGTCCAGAAAAGGTGGAGCGCTCAGTAGCTGTGCTGGACGGAATGACCTTAACTTTGGCTGGCTTCGGAAGAAGCGAGACCGTGGATGTCACAGCACCACTCTGGTCCATAATGTCGAGAAGAACATCAATTTTGTACTCACCGGACACGGTCAACGGATTCAAATACAAGTACTCAGAACAATCCACACCACAGTCAACATATGTAAAAAACGCGGTGTCTGACGTATGTCGCACAACATCGACTGGTCCTGACGATGAGACTCGAATCGGGAGACCGTTAAAGGAATAAAGATTTCCGAAGCGATCACGCGGAATTGCACGAATTTCAGGCGGAACGAAGTGAGGTTCAATCGCCGGATCGCCCGCGGGCTGCAGATCTTCGAGTCCCGTGCCGTCGACCGAGGACATACTGGGATCGACGGCACCGGGAATCACCGCCACCTGCATTCCGAAAGTGCACGAAAACTAAGAAGATCATATGTGAAAAGGGTGCTAATGGGAGAGCAGAGACATGCGAAATCAAGAAAAGGACCTTCGCAAAATTATTGCACTTGGTCACAGACTGGCACTTACAGTAGTTGTTCCCGGAGAGATAATTCCACCGTCGAGCTTTACGGTGAGGATGTACGTGCCAGCACGTTCCACCTTGAAGTTTGCAAAGTACGTACCGTCGCCATCATCTTCGACACTGCCAGAAGAGGTCATGCCTAGGATGGACAAAGAAGCGCCGGTCATCGAAACCACGAAACGTTCATCGCCAGTTGTCAGTTGGTTTCCAAATTTGTCCCTTGCAAAAATTGTGAAGGTTGAATGAATCCCAACTGTCGCAAGTTCTGTTACAGTGTATTCAGAAGAGTCATCGCCAGATGCAGCTCGGCCTGGTGTGACTTCAAAAGAGAATGGAGAACCGTACACTTGCGCGTCCTGACGGGTAACTGAGAGGAGATACGACCCTGGAACTGAAAGAGCTTCACCGTCCAACACGGCAGCGTAGCTCCCATCATCATTGTCCTTGAGAGAGAAGAGGATTAGAGTCGACGCGCATCCTTCTGACAGATAGCAGCCAGCGGCGCCTTGTGAAATCGGCCTCGTCAGTGCCACTTTGAATACCTTACCGCCGTGAGAGACAGCGTTGCCAAAGCGATCGCGCGACCGAATGGTAAGAGTCACTGAGCGACCTGCTTGAATCGATTTCAAGCTAGGGCATGAGCACGGCGGGCAGATGTCTGATGAGGTGGAACAAGCCAAGATGTGCGAATCGCAGACAGTCTCGCAGCCGTCGACAGTCGACTTCTCTGTCGTCACGTAAGAGGCCGAAATTGACATGTCGATCGGCACCCCGGGGAGGAAAATGCCATTCTGATCCACAAGAAGTTGATATTTTCCTGCTTTAGTCATCGAAACATGCGCGCCATAAACACCCATCGTGAGCTCACTGCACGGGCAGGCACCCGACAGGACACAAGCACTGTCACAGTGGCGCGCTACACCAATGTGTGACTGTTCACCATTTGGTCTGTTGATTGAAATGTTGAACGCCTCCAGTCCTCCATAAACGGAATTACCGTACACATCACGTGCATGGACCAGGACCGAGCCCACCTCACCTGCATCATGCGAGCGCAACCCAGAAGCATCTATGAGGCATGCATCAGTGTTGACCACTTCGGGGGCAACTACCACACCCGTCCAAGTGCTCATGAGCTCACCTCGAAGGGTTGCATACATCTTATAGTCACTGGAGCGTGTCGTGGTGTAGGACACGGTGTATGTCCCGTCAGCATTGTTGACTACACTCGCTGAGAAAGAGTAAGAGAGAGTGCCACTCTCGAGGAGGACAGCAAAGTCGTCCGCGCCGTCGTACGCATTGTACATCTGATCGTTGTAGAATTGGTCTTTGGCAAAAATCTTGAAAGTCACAACCTGATTAACGACGGATGAGAATGATCCACCCAGCACCAGTGACGCCACCTTGTCGGTGGCGCTAGGATAAAGACGCACGGTGAAAGGCGAGCCCTGTATGTGCTCACCCTGAAAACGCACGCCAAGTTCGTACTCGCCAGATATGTCCGATGAGAACAAACCAGCATAAACACCTCTCCCCTCGTCTGCGATGGTAACGGGAACCGTGAGCACGGCACCGTCCGCTATGAGATGCAAAGAGGCATCAATTCTCACATCGTTGTGGGGCCGGTTGATGCCCGCGGAATTCCGTAGTTGGATTTTGAACCCACACAACTCCCCAACGAAGCAAGCGGTCGTACCAGGCCCAACCGCGATCGTGCGTCCAGGGAGAGAGACTTTGTCGTCCAACATGAAAGGAATACTAACAATGCCATTGCGCACGGGCTCGCCACTGGCAGATACGACGCGAAGCTTGTGCATACCTTCAATCTCAGTCTTGTAGGTCACCGAAAATGACCCGTCATGATTGTCGATGGGAACAGGTTCGAGAAGTGGATCAACCATCTCAGAGTCGTCTGGTTTGTATATTTGCACTGTAAAAATGTACCCGCCGACCGTGAGCTGATTGCCAAAAGTGTCGCGTGCCATGATGCTAAATGTCGCGTCGTGGCCGACAATCCCACCCTCGGAACCTCCCCCGTCCAGTGTACACTGCGAATAGGAGATATCGCCGGGTGTCACTTGAATGACAAAATAGGAGTCGAGAATGCGGATGCCGCCACGTGTCACATCCAGATGGTAGCGACCAGCAGCTGTGACAGTGAAACCAACCTCGTATGAGCCGTCTGCAGTGTTGATCACGACGTCAGCTGAGGTTGACTCGACCGTCAGCTGTTCGTCTCGTCGAGAATAAAATGCGTCGAAAGTGGACACAGGAGTGCTAATTACGTTGTCGAACTGGTCTCGGGCGACAACCTTGAACGTAGTGAAGCGATTCGCATAAATCATTTCCGGCACATCTACAGCCTGCGTGCGGCCAACACAGATTTCTGCCGGTATGACGGTCGTGGTGAATGGCGAGTTTGAGATGAGAATGTACTGCTCGTCGCGAACTAGCCGCACCACAACCTCAAATTTGTCTGCCTTTGTGGGTGTGTAGCGTACAGAATGAGTGGAGTCCATGTTGTTGGACACCTTAGCGAGGATACAGTACGCAAATGCATCCACAGGGTTCCCATCGGTGTCACAAGCAGCGCCCTGTTGCTGTAGTACGACATGGAAAACGTCGAGCGGAAGGAAAGGGTCGAATTGGACTCGATTTCCATACTCGTCCCGGGAGTGTACAGTAAAGGACTCCTCGACACCGGCGACGCTCTTTCGCACCGCTGTAGCGCCACCGACAGAAAGTTGTTTGCCCTCTGCAGTGCAGCCTCTCGGCGATGAGATGCCAGCCTTCACGATCGTTCGGAAAGGTGAACCAAAAATGTGCTCGTCCGCAATCTTGACTGAAACCAAGTACAGTCCCGAAAGAGTGATGCCGCTTGTTGTTCCAGGGGCAGAGATGCTGAGCGAGTGGAGACCATTGACGCACTGCTGTCTACCGTTCATATCATACGAAGTGCCCGTGTACGACATATACACTCCAGAGTCTGTTCTCACCGAAACAATGTCAATGACAACAGGATCATCGCACTTCACCACTTTTGACCCGTACATGTCGCGTGTTTGAACCAAGACTTCTGTGTCGGTGCCAACCATCAATTCCGTGGCAATCGGCGAATTAGGTTCGCTGGATGTTCCATGAATGTCTCCGGGTTCACAAAGTAAATCTGGCATATAAAGGAAGGAGTCTACCCCCAGGAAACCCGAGAGTACGTAGGCGCCGGAGATTCGCAGAAAAAAGGAAACAGTGTAGGTGCCATTTTCCCAATCATATGCGTCAGCACTTACCAGAGCAGGTCCGCTAAGACTTGCCCGAAAGTCGTCCCCGCCTTCAGTGCGCGCATTTCCGAACTTATCGTATGCATATACCGGAAATGACGAGCGGGACCCGGCCTTGGGTAGCAGAGAACTAGTGTGGGCTATGCAAGATTTAAAATGTGTCTGGGCAGGATATATCGAGAGCCTGAAAGGCCCTGAATCTAGAGAAATCCCTGATACCATCAGATCCAGCAAGTAGTCGCCTGCCCTCGTAACCTCGTATTGCACCTCATATTCGTAGAGGCTGATCGTTTCAACTTCACAGTGCTCGAGACTCATGCTACTTGCAAGCGTCGCGCTCACCATGATTTGCTGATCGAGAGAGTTGCCAAATTTGTCTCGGACGAACATTGTCAGGTAATTCTGCGCCCCTGCAGTAGATCTCTGAAGCGCCTCGCCGACTGCATAACTTGTGACCAAGTCAGCCTTGGTCGACCGTACTGCACGCTCCCATGGCGACTCGGAAAGGTCTGCTCCTGCGACTGACACCACAATCGAGTAAGTTCCTGCCACAGTGGCAGCGTAGTGCACCCGGTAAGAGCCGTCGTTTTCGTGCCATGAGCGCGCCACGCCTGTCAAAAAGTCGAGGCCCTGACATGTTGGTGCAGTTGCCCTGGAGGGGTCGGTGCAGTATTTCTCGCTGACGAGCGCGTTGACGTGTGACACACCCACAATTTTGATCTTGACCTGATCGACAGGAATGCCTTTCGTCACGACGTTCGAGAATTGATCACGGAGCGTCAGGACAAATTCTGCGATCGAAGCGGCAACCCCAGAGTGGAGACCATCAGATCGCAGCCACGGGAACCCAGCTTCGCAGAGGGTATTGGAGCCGGAAGGCGCGCCAGGATACACTGACAGCGCGAAAGGTGAGAGGGCGATGGAATATCCTCGTAGCTTGATGTCAAGCATGTATGCCGAGTCACCGAAGGCCGCAACACGAATTTCCTCGCTCACACTGTAAGTCCCGTCCTCGTTGTCGGCCGGCAGTGCAGATCTGACTACCCGGGCCTGGTCCTTGAAGAAAACGACGAAATTCGCTCCGCCTGAAGTCATGCGGGCACCATTCGAGTCCCGCGCCTCGATGGTGAATGTAATCTGCTTCTCAGCACTGCAAGCATCCAGCCCAGCACCATAAGCAATACTTTTTTTACTGGACACCTCGACTGGGTATGGGTATGCCATCAGCACCATGGGGTCTTCCGTGATGGCCGTAAGGTCTGCGCTTTGGGCCTCGCCGACCCAGACGACGAGATTGAATTCAACCCCCACATTTGCATCATTTGAGCCAATGCTGGGCACTCCCTCAATGACGTACTGGTTGATCTGATCACCCTCTATTTGCCGACGCGCGGCTTCTGATTGGGAAACGAGAAACTCTAAGGTACCAGCAATTTTCATGTGCCAGCGCACGTTGTCCATCGTCTTTCCATGCGTACGCTCATTGAAGAACTTGTCGCGCGGAATGACGTACAGCCGCAATTTTTGATCCAGGATGCCTGAAATTCCTTGAACAAGTCCCCCACGTGCCTGCAGTCCAGCCACGCGGTGACCAGAGTCCGTGACGAGAGTATTGGATGGCACAGCTTTGTTCGGCAGCACAGTCACCGTAAAGGGACTGCCGACGGCGTGTGTCAGAAGACCAGCCGAGACAGCAAGCTTCCAAATACCCGCTTTCTGGACGTTGAATGAAAGAGTCCACGGTGTGACTGTGGTGTTATGATGGACAGAGGCAGATTCTGTCGCAGCGACGAGCTCAGTCACCAGTGGAGATCGATCGAAGAGACGCTGGGCCGTTCTGTCTGACGCATCCACCGTGATGATACCCATGTCACCCGCAATGTACTCGCCGGATGCTCCCTTGAGGATGAGCCCCTCAAGTCCTGACCCTAGCTGCCCAATGACCAGTTCACCGTTTGGGCTCCCCTTGAAGCACTGCACCGTTTTGTCCGGGCAGGAGTCATACATGATTCCAATGTGTACACGGCGCAATCGAATTGAGAGTACATAGGTTCCAGGTATTAGCACCTTGTACTTGATCATGTATTGGCCTGTTTCGAGATCCTCGACTGTGCAGAGCGCCTGCATCGGCCCGGCAATGTCGGCCTCGAACACCTCACCACCTGACGTCATGTCGTTGCCAAATTTGTCTCGTGCTTGAATCACGAAAGTAGTGTCTCGCGTTGCCTGGGAGAAGGACGCGCCTTCACCTGTCAGACAACATAAACCGCTGGTGCAGATATCGGTGCAGCCTAGAGCCGAGGAAGGCAGGAATGGCAATCCTGAGGCCACTGGGTCAGCGCGCGAGGCTGGAAATCCCTCGATAGTGTGGTACGTGACATCTTCCGAGAGTTCCACAGACAGAGCGTACGTGCCGGCCAGGGATCCAGTGTACTTGACCAAGTACTGACCGCATTTGGATACCACAGAATCACACAAGTCTGTTACAACTGTTTTGATCGTGCTTAGCGACTTGCCACCGACAATAGAAACTGTCATGTTCAGCCCACCTGATGTCTGTACATTGCCAAATAAATCTCGTGCAAGAAGGAGGAATTCCATTTCTTCGCCCGAAGTGAACGCCCCCGCCCCGATGCCGTACATCGTCATATGTGAGAGAGCTGGTGCTGCCGGCCTTACTTCGAGCGTGAAACATCGCAGACAAGAGCGTGATGGAAAGTCAACGTTTCTACACTCTATGCAGCGCAGCCAAGGCGACCGAGCGCCATGCTCTCCAATTTCAGCGGTTACACCGCGTTGGTCGTGCAATACACCCTCAATAATGTAGTCGCCTGCGACTTTCAGCTTGAATTCAACCAAGTACTGACCATCTCTTTTGTCCTTGACCGTCACACAAGAGTCATGATCTTCACTGATCTCTGAACAACGAAACCCGCTCACAAACGTATGGAGATACATCAGACCCTTCACTGAAAAGTCAAGGATTTCGCCACCACGATCGTGCAAATTTCCAAATTCATCTGCGGCCTGAATCATGAAGGCCTGAAGCTCGCCAGCACGTCCCGTCGCTGGAACTGCCGTCGCGTTGAAGGTGTGACGGGCAGACGCAACCCCAGGGCTCACCATCACGGAGAATGGGGACTGAAGAATCTCGACACCCTTAGCTAGAACTCGAACGGCGAGGAGTCCCTTTGTGGTTGTGAGAAACGAGGCGATAGTTCTGCCCTCGACCTCATAGCGGGTTTTGAAGGTGAGCTCAGTAGACACGGGCCCAACTTCATCTTTGATCAACATGAAACCATGGGTCGCTGACCCACTAGTGAGGTCATTGTCGAAGCGATCACGAGCCTGAACAGCAACTGTAGCGTAGACGCCCGCAGTGACTTCCTGAAGCTCGCCTGTGTGTAGAATGCATCGCGATGGCGCGAGCGAGTCTGGTCGAACAAGAATGACTTGAGGCGAATTGATGGTGTGGACAAAGAGATTCTTAGTCACAATCTGGTACATGCCAGAGCGTGTCAACATTGAACTTCCAACATCATTTACAAAGCTCGCCGAGTACAGCGCACCAGTCATGACAGTCTCAAGTTTTGCCGATGTGCGCGGTGCAGCTGCGCCGCCCCTCAGGGGAACTATATACGACTGGTACTGGTCGCCTTCGTTGCCCGGCAGCTGTTCATTACCAAATCGATCGCGAGATCGAATGGCGTAAGTGAGAGTTGTGCCAGCAACTACTGCTTCGAGCTGCGAAACCAATGCTACACATGATCGCGGCTCAGTAGCATCAGGCACTACAAGTATTTCAACTGGAGACCCGGGAATGTCCCTGAATGTACCGTCGGCATCCGTAGTTTTGATGTTCATTGCATAAGTACCAGCAGAAGTGACAGAACATGCAAATAAAAATGTCCCGTCACGACGATTCACAATCGAAACATCAATGGGTGCGGGATTGGAGTCCGAGGGAGTCGCCTCGATCATACCTATTCGAGCAGAACTTTTAATCGCAATGCCGTATCGATTCCGGAGAGCGATTACGCCCGTTGCGCGTGTTCCTGCCAGTGCCTGGGTGATCCCGATCACTTCGCACATGAGTGGAGAGGGCTCTGGATCGTACGGGAAGACCGACACATTGAATGGCGAGCCACGGATTGGAGTGAACACACCAGCACCCGATTCATGCACTTCTACGCCTACTCGATATTTTCCAATGTCGCGTACAGTGAACAAGACTATTGTAGAACCTCCCTTGTGCGGTCGTGCTTCGACCTTGACGGGAGAAGGACCTGTGTTGATCGTGGTAAATTCGCCAACGTCAGAGAATTTGCTCGTGACGTCATGTGTGCGCCCAGTGGAGAAGTGGAAGAATGACAAATAAACCAGGGCCCTAGACATGGAGCCAACTTCACGAGTACACGATGACTTTTCTTCACAAATATCAACTTGCACTGCATCATGTGATCCAGAGAGGTCGTTTCCCCACACGTCTCGTGGTTCCAAGAACATGAATGCCTCCTCTTCCACCGTCGCAAGTGTTGATCCCTCACCAGACACCGTGGAGGCACGTGGGTCCAGTTGGCCAGGCGCACAGCTCAATGTGAAGGGCGAACGAGTAAAGGTACGTGTGCCTGCTTCCTTTCCCTCATGCTTGATGTGGAGCTTGTATACCCCCGAAATCGTTGCTGTGTATGAAAATTCATACAATCCGTGAGTGTCGTGCGAAACAGCACCCCGAATCACGAGGGGCTTGTTGTAGCCAGTCGGCACATCCGCACTTTGGCAATCCGTATCCCCACTTTCGCACAAGATGCACACTCCATCAGGCACAGGTCGTGAGCAATGAGCTTTCTCCCGACTCCATGCAAAGACATTGAAGGAATCTCCTCCCAACGTTCTGACGTTGAAGTAACTGTCGCGAACCTGGAATTTCCCTGTCGCCCTTGCACCCGCCGTTGCACGGTAGAGACCATCACCAAATATCTGCGTGGTAGCGGGATCTGTCTTGCCCGCGGAAACAACCATCGTGAAAGGGCTTCCTTCTAAATGCAGCGAAGCGCGTGAGACAGAGACTGAGTACTTCCCCGCCTGCGTTACTGTAAACTTGACCGAGTAGGACCCGTTGGCATGATCTGCAACAGTTGGCGTTCCCTCGGCCGGCATAGAGCAAGTTTCGATTTGCTTGCAGTTGAAGGGCTCGCAATGTGTGCACAGGCCGCTTTCACACGAGCATAATTCTGGGGTTTTCAAAGCACCACCGATTTGAACCTGGCTGGCAAAATATTCACCGAGGACGAGCACCACTCCACCGTCTACCACGTAGACTCCATGGGTGCGGTTATTTTCAAATTTGTCACGGGCATGAATTGTGAATGTCATCGCTGAACCTGCGACACCTCCTCTCAATCCAAGCCCATATGCAAGCGATAGGGGCGGCCAAACCTCTGCTGCCGTAGTTGTGAAATTGTACGGGCTGTGTAGATTTGACGAGCACCCGATTTGGCAGATCGGATTTCCGTCGAGGAATACCGCAACATGATACCGTCCAGAGATGGTTGGGGATAGGGAAACAATGTAGGTCCCATCCTGATTATCTATAGCGCAAGCCTCATCGCACTTGCGATCTTCTAGCGACTGGGAGAGGAAACCCGCGAACGAGGGAATCCGTTGTTTTGTGATCGTGTCGATTGGTGAAACCGTGAGAGAGACATCATGCCCCCCCAGTGTTCGCACGTTGTGAAATGCGTCGCGCAGAGTGATGAGGAAGGTCGATTTGACCCCCGCAGTCGTGTGACGAAACCCCCAATTATCATTAATTTGAATCTCCGGAAACGCGGCAGTAACAAATCTAGCTTCGGTAGTGGCCGGAAGCACTACAACTCTGTGCGACTGGATTGTCACACCACCAAATGACGAAGAAACCTGATATTCTCCTGATATTGTAGCAGGATACGTGACCGCATAGTGTCCTGGATAGTCTTCTTTGTAGAAAACATTGCATCCAACAGAGTCGCCATTTAAATTCATGGTGACCTCAAACTGATCCTCCTCCCCCCCTTCTGTGCGGGCATTTCCATACTGATCCTTGGCTAAGATGAGAAAGGTTGTCCATTCGCCAGCTGTCATTCGGTGCTCTACAGTTGGGTTGAGCAACTTTACCATCCCCCCAGAGACACTGAGGTGAACTGAGAAGAGAGCCGAAATCGAGCCCGGCAGAATCTTGAGTGAGAAAGGAGACCCTTGGGCATGCACATAATCGCCACCAATTTGCACTCCAATAGATAATATGTACATCCCCGAATGAGTTGTGCTGAACGTGATGTTGTACAATCCATTGTTCAAATCGTGCACGTCACCAAACACTTCTGTAATTGGCCTCGTGGAACCATCGCGAGCGTTGAGCCAGCCACCCACGGCAGTGACGCGTACATCATCACCGCCTTCAGTACGGTAGTTGCCGAAGGTGTCCCGAGTTGTCAAAATGACACTCGATGACTGACCAACGCAGCCATCAACAATACCTGGGCCAGATACTGTGAAGCTGGAGGGATTCGCAATCGTGGCCGAAATTGACAAGTTCCTGGGTGAATTCTTGACACTCACACCAGCGGACTCCACTTCAATGAGGTAGGCACCTGAGGCAGTAGCCACGTAGGCAAGGACGTGTGATCCATCCCCCTGATCCACGGATGGCACTTCCAGCAAAACATCCCCGGGTCCTTTGAGTAGTGCTCGAAACGAGCCACCAGTGCTACTTCGCAAATTGGCGAAGCGATCACGAGTCTGTACCACAAATGTCATTACACTGCCCACAGTCGCAATTGAATAGGCGGTGCCAAATGCCGTGCATGTGCTAGTATCGGTCTCAGCTGGCAGCACGTCAAGCTCGAAGTCGCCATTTGAGATTGAGGACTCCTCACCATCTGCCTTGATTTGAACCGACATAGCGTATTTTCCGGACACGGTCTGTAAGTATGTCATTATTGATGTACCATTCGGACCTCCCCGAGAGAGACAAGTCCCATTTGTAGACAAGGGTCCCGTTGACCCTAGGGCCGATTTGGTTAGGGCCGATTTGGTCAGATCTTCTTTTGACGGACACGCTGAGACCTGCACAGTCTGCCCAAACGCCTTGCGAAACATCGTCAGAATGAAGGCTGAAACGGAACTTTTTGTTTGTACGTTGAAGAAATTGTCGCGCGCTAAAATCTCAAACGAGCCAGGAACACCAGCTGTTGCACGAGTCATAGCAGCGCCGAAGGCGGCGGACGCTTCTGGGCGGGACACACCTGGATGGGCTGTAAGCAAAAACGGACTCCCCGATATGTTCGCGTAACGACCATCTGAATTTAAGGCTGTCACGGCCACGGTATACGCTCCCGCTTGTGTGAGAATGCAGAACGCGGTATACATGCCATTCCGTGCGTCGTGTACGAGACACTGGACGACTCGTTTTGTGGTGAGTGCTGAACAGGTTGCATCAAAATCATCTCCTCCTTCTTCGCGCTTGTTGTAATTGGTGTCCTTGGCTGTGATCAGGAACTGCGCCGTCACGCCAGCTGTAGCTAGGGTGCTGGGGGACACCTCTGAGCAAGTCGGGACCATAGCGCCAGACGTGACATTAAGGACCACCGGAGAGCCTACCACGTCGATGCCCCACACGCGAATGTCCGCTTGGTAGATGCCAGACCTACTGACAAAGATTTCGAGGTCGTATGAACCATTTGAGTAGTCTGACACCTTGAAGACTGCCGACGGGAGCGACAGAAGCGATGCCTCTACCAAGTCTCCACCTGTCGTCCGTAGATTTCCGAATCTATCCGCAGCTTGCACACGTATACGCATGGCAGAATCTACACGACCGGACAGCATACCAGTGTTGGCAACAAAACTGGCAGAGGAAGCGATACCAGGGTGCAGGAAAAGTTGAAACGGTGAGCCACTGGTCTCCGGTAACTCTTCCGATATCGGCTTTCCATCAAGCAAGACTGTAAGCTCGTATACCCCGGACAGACTGACCACGAATCGGCAAACAAAATAACCATCTGTCTGTCCTTCTACGCTCCCGAGTGAAAACTGGCCATCTGGCCACCGAATTCTGACCTCCCAGTCCACCTCGTCGTATTTGGAAACATCGACCACGCCAACATGATGATTCATGAAACGGTCACGAGTCAGCAGGAGAAAAGTGCTCTCTAAACCCGCGGTAGCTAAGCTTAGCCCCGCACCTTCTGCAATAGACAGTGGTGCATACGGCGCAGCAGGAATCACGAAAAAAACGGCTGGTGACCCCGAGATCTCGATGTCACCGTGGAGCTGATCTGCTCTGCACAGTTCATCAGGACATTTGACATGTTTCAAGGTAGTCAAGTAGCGGCCACTCCACTTGGAAACGAATGATATCCCGTATGATCCATCGCTTGTCGATGGGGCGATCACACCCGATGCTGCTGTCAGATTAGTTAAATCTCCGACATGGTCAGGGGTAGGAGAAGGTTCATAATTTGTGGAAAACTTGATGAATTCGGTCGTCGCTCGTGCGTAGCGCTGATTACCGTATTCATCGACCAGGCGTACACTGAATTTCACTTCCTCAGAGTCACTCGCAATGCCACATGCAACCAGGTCACTCAGGTTGAAGGTGACGAGCACCATGCTGCACAGATGCCTACGACCAAATGGCTGGGACGCCAGCGGATCTGTCGTTCCTGCGTGTAGAACCATATCGAATGGAGAGCCACTGACCTGTTTTCCTTGGAACATGACATTGGCACTGTAGTGTCCGCTAACCGTGAATGTGAAATTGATTCCATAAAAACCGTTCCCGAGGTCAAGCACGGGATCCGCAAGTTGATCTGTCGACGTAACGGGGATTGTGTTACAGGCGAATGTTGTCTCAGGACACAACCTGAAGTCAACAGTAAAGTCTGCTTCTGATCCACCAACTGATATGCTATTTCCCCAAGCATCCATGGCCTTCACTGCGAAAGTGTTCACGCGGCCAACCGACTCATCGCCCCACATGTAACTTGTGCCCAAGTCTGCCACCGTCGTGCACTCGAAGCTTGCCGCGTTGGGTTCGACGCGAACTTTCATGTCATTTTCAACTATCACTGAGCCTAATGCCGAAGACACGGAAATAGAGTAGGTACCACTCACTGTGGGGAGGAAAGTGATGTGGTAAGCACCGCCCTTGATGTCAGTCACATCACCAGCCTGAGAGTAAGAGCTCCGGTCGAGTACGAGGCTTACATGAAAGGATTGCCCAGATACCGAGCGCACGTTGCCAAAGGAATCGAGCTCATGCATGGTAAACGTGGACAAGATGCCCGCAGTCATGGAGAGTGACGCTGTTGCTCTTTCGATCGACACTGATGTAGCGGGCATCGTCTCCTCCGCCTTAGCTATGAGGACATATGGGCTCAGAGATATTACATTATCATCTATCGCTCCTGATAGTCCATCGCTTGCTAGTTGCAGCAAAAGTGAGTAGGTTCCACTTCGCGTCACCGTAATTGAACACTGGGCAGAACCTTCCATTCTTTGCTGAACTGTCACCACTCCAGCCGGAGTAGTATCACCCCACCCCTCTCGAGAAAGGTCCACCAAGAGATTTATCTCACCAGCAGAGTACCGATTACCGTAGCGGTCTGCTCCTCTCACCAAGAAGGTGTGGGCGATACCAGAGACCAGCGATGCGAAGCCTTGGGAAGGAACATGCATTGCAGGGCCGTGCACCAGATTAGGCTTCACGGATACGGAAATCGCCTTCCCAGTTACCAGATCACCCTCCACCAAGACTTGGAGCGAAAACAACCCAGAACGAGTCGTTGAAAACGAGGCTTCAAAAAGACCAGCACCAGCATGAGAAAAATTGCCCAGGTTCAGATTCGCCACACCGCTATCTCCACCGTCTTGGGCTGAGAAATTCACAGCAAACCATTCCCATTTCATCGCGTCATTTGCGGCGAGGTTTGAAAAGCGATCGTATGCAGTAATCGTTAATTTACCAACCTGCCCCGCGAGTGGGATTGCGGCTTGCGATATCCTGCTGAGTGTGGCATTGATTTCTCCAGCGGAAAGAGTGACCACAACGCTGTCGAACCGTGCCCCAGCTGTCAACGAAACCGTCCACAACCCGGCCATCGTACTGCCCCAAATAATGTGATAACTTCCTTGGGACTCAGGTATGCATGCCCATTCCGCCTCCGCAATGCCACCTTGGCTAGTGATATCGACCAAAAAGTCTGCGCAAGACAGAGAGGAGTTCCTGATGCTATTCCCGAACATATCCTTCATGTGAATGTACGATGAAATAGACTCACCCACTGTGCCTCCCTCACTACTTATTGACGTTCGTGATTCGACGAGCAACCCATTGTCCGCTGCAAGCGCATAAAGGAATCAATCAATCAATCAATCAATCAGTTGGCAAACTTTTCGAAGGAACACCGCTGCCGGTCAAGGAAATTATTTTGGCTCTGAACCCCTTGAATCATTCGGTGTAAAGAATGCACGGAATATTCAGGGTATTGAGTGCTTCCTAGAGTGATTTGGGAGTAAAGATGTCGCTCATGCTACCATGGCACAGCTTTACATTACCAGGCGTGAGGATGATGGTGTATGGACTGCCTGAGATCGAACTCCCTCCAACACTGATCTCAAGCTTCGTCTCTCCAGCGATCGTAATCGAATCCGTAAATTGAATAAGACAGTATCCCTCATCACAAGTTACTGCACGAGCCTGCTCACCTTCGAGAGATGCGGTGATATCGGACGCAGCTACACTGCATTCATGTGAAACAGTGCAGAGGTGCTCATTCGCATTTCGGATCATGAGATTGAAAATCAGATCTGCTCCAAGTTGCATCACTGTAGGAGAGGTGCACGCTGTAGCCCCGAGCGATTCGACCACACAGCTCTTTCCCGGCGAGAATCCATGTGCTCGGGACATTCCTGGGGCACGGCAAAGTGAGACTGGTGAGATTTTCATCCAGTGCCCTTTTCCAGCTGAGTCCTACCTTTTGTCATTGAACCGGTTAAAAGAGACGAGGACTCAACCCACCTGCAATGAAGAATGCGACCGCGAGTGCCAAACAACACTTGTCACTCCTTCGCTTCCGGACCGGCTGCGCAGTCATTCCCCCGATCCAACCCCAGATTTCGCCCGGAAGGACTGCCCCTCGCTTGCATTCACGAACTCTCATCCTAAAGCAGCATGTAATTCGCTACTCCGTCAATTCACCCGCTTCAACAGTGACTGCTCGCAATCTCCCTATCGCATCTCCCAAACAGAAGACCGCATCATCGACGCTTGTACCGTTATCAGTCTGAAAATTTATAACGGCTGACCTGGAAAATGTTGAAAATTCCAAAAATGGGTGAAACCCAATATTCACATTTACAGCAAGCGTCAGGGACCGTCGTCGACATCCTCGCCACGACGGGTGTCCAGCAAGGGGATCAGGCTGCCATGCTGCTCTGGAACCTCGCGCTCCACCCCGTCCTGTGCCGCGTCAAGCATTCAAAACAATTACTGCAAGGCTCGCCGGTCTGGTGGATCATGCCATATTCACCCTTATTGCCGGTGTTCTTGCTGTGTTAGTGCCTGCAGTTATTTTGACATTCATTTTCTCTTTGGCAGAACGTGAGTGG
>Ga0209335_10002437_pt1 | contig 19628 bp, 28 predicted proteins | sample COG_09_FD_184753 | JGI IMG/M metagenome (GOLD analysis project Ga0209335, IMG submission 184753) | Pelagic Microbial community sample from North Sea - COGITO 998_met_09 (SPAdes) (version 2) | ecosystem: Environmental > Aquatic > Marine > Neritic zone/Coastal water | place: Helgoland, sampling...
TAATTTCATAGTCAATGATCCTGTGAAAGACATCAATGGTAATTTTAGAACTATTTCTGTAAAACCAATTGATGTTTCAAAATTTGCTCATGAATTTTTCGATACTGAATATCAGATATTCATGTCTGCAACAATTGATCATTCTAGTTTTTGTGAAAATATGGGACTTGAAAAAGATGATGTTGCATTTGTAGATACTCCTAAATCTCCATTTCCAATAGATCATAGAACAATTGACTTACTCAATGTTCGACGATTGAGTTATGGTTCAACTGAAGAAGATGAATTAGAAGTAATAAAAACAATAGATAGAATTTTAGATGAACATTCTGATGAACGTGGATTAATTTTAACATCCTCAATTCCACGATGTCAAAAAATTATTCGCTACTTATCTCCTAAAAATACTAAAAGGATTCGCTTATGTCATAGTAAAAATAAAGATGACAAAACTCAAGATGAAGTAATTTCAGAACATTCTGCTGATCCTACTGGCGTTTTATTGTCTTCTTCCCTATGGGAAGGGGTTGATTTGAAAGACGATTTATCTCGATTTCAAATTATTGCTAAAGTGCCTTATCCAAATTATACTGAAAAAAGAACTAAGGCTAAAATGAATAAATTCCCCTTATGGTATACTTCCCAAACATTAACTAAATTACTACAAGGATTTGGTCGTTCAATTCGTAGTGATGATGATTGGGCTAAAACATATGTTTTAGACACTTCTGTAAATAATGTATTTTTCAAAGGCCAACAAATGATACCTAAGGCATATTATGATGTTTTAGGTATGGATGAAGATTAATTTTATTTACATCTGAGATTATTTTATTAATTTTGTTGAATGTCTATACAAATCATGAAGATTTTTCCCATCTAACTCTTGTTCATTTTGATTTCCATCAATTTCTGTTTCATGTAGTATTTGATCAAAATTGTAATTTGTTTCATCCTTTGTAGTGTTTACATTATTTTCTTTATCTTCTTCTAACAAGTTTATTTTTTTTAATTGTTCTAACACATCTATGTTACAATCATGCCATAATTTTATTGATTTATCGATACTTTGCTCATCATTAAATTCTGGTGACTTTTCAATCATTTTATTACTTAATGATAAAATCTGTTTAGCTAAAAATAATGGCCTCGTTTTAAGATTGGTGAATTCTTTAAAGCATTTATCACAAACTTTGATGATGTATTCTGGTTGAATTTTTCTAATAATTTTATCTCCATGTTCACATTCATACATTTCTGAATTATTCAATGCATATTGTATTGTTATAGATAATTTATTATTTTATCAAAAAATTTATTTTTTTAATTGCTCACTGGCATAATATTCCAAACAGTTTGGAATCCATGCGTGTATGAACAATGCAATACTCATTTTCATTGCTCTTTTCCAATGATGAGTATATGATACACTATTGTTTTCGAGATGTCTCATAAAATTTACATTTTTTGACAATATTTAAAGTTTAATTATACTTAATATTATTAATTTTATATTAAGTAATACTAATTTTATTAAGGATTTGCATACGTAACTGCACCATTTGCAGCAGAACCCACAAGTGTTGCAAATTTTGCTAAGGCTCCAGTAGAATAATTTGGATCTGGTTTCTTCCATTCTTTTTTTCTATTTTCTAACTCTTCACTTGATACGTGAAGATCAATAATGTTTGTTTCAGTATCGATTGTTATTTTATCTCCATTTTTGACAAATGCAATAGGTCCTCCAACATATGCTTCTGGAGCTACGTGTCCCACCATAAATCCACGAGTACCTCCAGAAAATCTACCATCTGTAACCATTGCAACTTTCTTTCCTAATCCTTGACCTACAAGTGCAGCAGTTGTTGCTAGCATTTCTCTCATTCCTGGTCCGCCTTTTGGTCCTTCATATCTAATTACAACAACATCTCCTTCATCAATTTCTCCCTTGGATACTGCATCAAATGCTAATTCTTCTCTATCATACACTTTAGCATTACCTGTAAATTTAGTCATCTCTACACCGGCTGTTTTTATTACTGCTCCTTCAGGTGCAAGAGTTCCTTTTAGAACAACTGCAGTACCAACTTCGTGTATTGGATTTTCAATTGATCTCACAATATTTTGTTCTGTATTTGGCAATGTAATGGAATTTAGATTTTCTTTAATTGTTTTCCCAGTCACCGTTATACAATCTTCATTTAACAATCCTTTCTCCAATAATTTTTTTAATACAAATGGTATCCCTCCAATTCTATCCAATGACTCCATTACATAATTTCCTCCAGGTTTCATGTCTGCTAAATGAGGTGTTTTCTTTCTAATTCTTTCAAAATCATCATATGTTAAGTCCACATTTACCTCATTTGCAAGTGCAAGTAAATGTAATATTCCGTTTGTTGAACCTCCAACAGAATTTAGCATCATAATTGCATTTTCAAATGCTTCAAAAGTTAAGATTTCTTTAGGTCTAATATTCATCTCTAATAGTTTAGCACATGCAACACCTGAATCATACACCATTGTGTTTCGTCTGTCATCCTCTGCAGGTGGACTGGCACTACCTGGTAATGCTAAACCAATGGCTTCTGAGATTGATGCCATTGTATTTGCAGTAAACATACCTCCACATGAACCTGCATTTGGACATGCTACATTTTCAATATTTTTTAAATCTTCAAGAGATAATTTTCCGGCATCATACGCTCCTACAGCTTCATAAACATCCACTACAGTGAGCTCTTTTCCATCTAACATTCCTGGCTTAATTGTTCCGCCGTATACGAACACTGATGGAATATTTAATCGAGCCATTGCCATCATTGTTCCAGGTAAACTTTTGTCACAACCAGCAATCCCTACCAATGCATCGTATTGATGAGCTCTTACCATTAGTTCAATTGAATCTGCAATAACTTCTCTAGATACTAGTGATGATTTCATTCCTTCATGACCCATTGCAATTCCATCACTTACTGCTATTGTTGAAAATTCTCTAGGTGTTGCACCCGTATCTGATACTCCTCGTTTAGCTTCTAAAGCTAATTGTGGAAGATGAATGTTGCATGGAGTTGCTTCATTCCCAGTGTGACATACGCCGATAAATTGTTTTGATAAATCATCATCGTTTAATCCCATAGCTTTGTACATTGCTCTATGTGGTGATCTAGCAGTTCCTTCTACAACATTTCTACTAGATATTTCCATATAGGAAAATTGCAAATTGGTATAATTTAGAGTTTATTGAAATTCTTGACATCTGATGATATTTTTAGGTCATCATAACCCTTAAGTTGAAATAAAATTTAGCATTTTTATGTCATTTAGAATTCATAAGTTGAAATGTGATAATGGTCATTATACTAATGCCGTCGTTGCTGAAAATGAAACTCTTGAGGAAAATTTAAAAAAATTCACTCTTAGAAGTATGTGTAAAAGCTGTTGTTTACCATTACACAAATGTTAGTTATTTCTTAAATTTTATTGATTTAAATTGTAAATGTTTGATTTTTAATTTATGAGTGATAAATCAAAAATGGAGCAAAAAGCTCTAGAGTGCCCTGTTTGTAAAAGTAACAAAGCCATGATTGCTGGTGAGAATGTTAAACTAAGTGGAAAATTTGAAGATAAGGAATTTCTAACAACTGAATTAACTATTTTAAAATGTACAAAATGTGGATTCTACATGTTATTTGATAAAATGGCTCAATTTACCACTCAAGAAGAATCTAAATCTTGATTAATTCACAGGTTGAATTCTTCTAACATTTTTCCTGTATTCTTCATTTTGAAAATGTTCTTCACACACTAGCCAAATTAACTCATTATCGTCTCTTTTTCTAAATTCTATGAAATATTTTTCTGGTTTATCGCAACATCTTTTCATCTTATTCACTATACATTATGTTAATTACAATAAAAAATTTTCTTATTTCATTATTTGTTGATTATCTAATTGATTCAAATATTCTTGAATTTGTTCATCTGTTTCTCCTCCAAATGTAATTAGTATTTTATCATCTTCAATAATTTCATAACTTCTAATATCTGATACTAATTCTCCATTAATGAAATATTTTAACGAATATTCATCATTTGTACAAAATGATTTTCCATCTGGAAATACATAACATTGATCATCTATTCCTATTGATAATGAATTAAAGAGATACTCTAATTCTACCCCCGTTGCATGCTTGTGGATAGTTGTACCATCTCTGGATTCAAAGTGTATCCATGGGGATTTTATTTGATAAGCTGGTGCTGAGAAATCAAATTCATCACCAAATATTTTTACGAGAATTCCTGCATGTGAGTGTTCACTTCCTAAGGCTCCTGCATTTTCAGGTCCACCTGGTGCCTCAACAGTCATTGTCAAAAACAAAAATGCTGCATATCCAACAATAACAAAGATTACTGATAAAACACCTATTGCAATAAGGGTCTGTTTTCTTTTTTCTGCAGAATGTTTTGTAGCATAATTTTCACGTTTAATTTCACGTTCTTTTCTCTCTTTTCGACCCATGACCGTTCAAACTCTAAGATTTACCCCTATTAAACATTCAATCAAAACAATAAATAAAATTAAAAATTTATCTTCAATATGACATGTATTTTTTGTGATATATTGGCTGGAAAACGAGATGGTCATATTGTATATGAGGATGAAAATCACATTGCATTTTTAGATAAATATCCAATTGATGATGGACACACTTTGGTTATTCCAAAAAAACATTATGAGAGAATCACTGATATGGATTCCAATGATGTGGGAGAAATATTTTCAATTGTACCTAAAATTGCAAAAGCTGTCTTGTCTGGAGCAGGAGCAGATGCATTTAGTTTGGCACAAAATAATGGTAAGGCTGCAAAACAAATTATTCCTCACGTTCACATTCACATAATTCCTCGATACAATAACAAAGGAACAGTTTGGACAAAACGTCAAATTCCAACTGATGACGTACTATCTGAATTATCTAAAAAAATTAAATCTGCTCTTATTTAGTGTGACCTGGATTATATCTTAAAATCGCACCAATCTTTCCTAAACTTGCTAACATATTCCCATGTTCAGCACTACCGGAAATGACTTCTAACTGTGATCCTGTTTTTGCAGCAATAATTTGTAAATAATCTACAATGTCTTGTTCATTAACTTCTGTATCCATGGCTTTACATTCTGGACAAGGGCTGTTTCGATACTCTGTTTTTTTTGGAATTACAAGTGGTCTTTCAACAATATCTTCTTGAATATGTTTACAACGTCTACATTGTGCTTCTACTCTATGCAAATTTGTATTATCTGTGATGAGTAATGTCTTGACAACATTATTTTTTAAAAATTCAATTACTTCTTGTAATCCGTAAGAGCCTTTACCTGTATTTGTATTGATTTCTCTAAACAAATCTTCAATGAATTTTTTCTCTTCCACTAATCTGAAACTACCTAAAATATCTCCTGATTTTGCAAATGCTTCTCTAATTCCTTCTGCTCCTGAATAACTTGCATCAATTGTATTGATGATATTATTTTGTAATCTATATTCTAGATAATTACCATTAATGAAATCTTCTTTTGTAGGTCCTGGTCCAGAAATAATTAATCCCTTTACTGGATAAATATCAATAAAATATTCTCTGGTTGTTTGAGCAACTCTATTGTAAAAATAACTTAATTCCATTTCTCTTAATTTTTGAAATCTTTTTGCAGATTGTCCACCTTGTCTATGTTTGCCTGCTACACCTGATCCTGTTTGAGATAAAACTTCAATTTTATCTCCATGCAGTAAACCCCAACCTGCATCTTTTGCATCTATAGCTAAAAATCCAATTAAGTTATCATCTTTTAGCATATCTTTTAAAATATCTACGTGGAAATGATCATCGCATCTGTATAGATATTGATTCAAATCTTTTGGAGGTTCAATTTCCCATGCAGTAACCACCTCACTTCCTAATGGGCCTCCTTCTTCTTGTGGTAATGCCCCACAAAAAACTACTAATCCTTTTTCAGGTGTTTTTTTGTACATTTTTAATTTTGAAACAACTTTTCCAAGTGAATCAACTACGTGAGATCTTGTTAGATCTGATTTGATATTATCTGCTGTTCCTTGTTCTTGTTGAAGCGAACTAATTATTTCATGAAGTTGTTTTCCTTTTGGAATGTATACTGTAATTAATTCGGTACCTCTACCTGCTTTTTTAGATAATTCCTCAAGGGTTTTTCTAATTTTATAGAGTTTAACTGAATCTTGTTTTTCTATGTTGATTTTAACCATTTGACATTGTTCCTAATTTTTGGACATTAATCAATGTTGATTGAATCTGTACTAAAAATTATAATTCATCAAACGTTTTTAGGAATACTTCTAAAGGTTGATTTCCACGAATTTTAATAATTTTTTGATCATTAAACACTAAAAATGATGGTGTTGCGTCAATTCCAATCTCTTTACCGAATTCATATATTGAATTAACTTTATTTTGATATTTTTGATCGTCTAAACACTTGTTAAATTCTTCTGTGTTTAATTCTACTATTTGTGCAAACTTTGTTAATGCTTCTCTGGTAATCCATCCTGTTCTTTCTCCTGCCCAATTCTTGTAAAGTTCATTATGGTATTCCCAGTATTTCTGTTGATCCTGTGCACAATAACTTGCTTCTGCAGCTAATTTTGATTCATAACCATTTAGTGGGAAATCCTTAAAAATTATTTTTACTTTACCTGTTTTGATAAATTCTTCATTGATTATGTTTAATGTATTTTGATGAAACTTGTAACAATATGTGCATTGATAATCCCCCCACTCTAATATTGTAATTGGAGCATCAATATTGCCCATAATTGGAGATCCATTTTTAATTAATTTTTCAGATGTTAATGTTTCTGAATTATTAGAATTCGTCTCGTATCCAACAATAAACCCCCCTACTATAATTCCAATAATAATTGGTATTGACAAATAATATAATTTCATATTTTTTTGAGATTTTTTAATTCTAAATATCTTCGGTAATTTTTTTAACACTAGAATTCACAACTTTGAGTTTTTGAATATTATATCGATCAAAATGAAAACTTGGAAATAATTTACAAACAAAGGGTGTATCAAAGAACATAAATAGATTCAACAAAATGTAATTTTAATGTCTAGAACTGAACAACTTAGTGTATCAAAAACAAGTGTATCAAAAATTGCAATTTTGGCATTGGCCATAGTATTTGCAGCAGGATTATTTGTTGTAGGATTTGATCAAGGACATATCTTTAGTTTAGTATATGGTGAACAAGCATTCGTTGATCTTACTATCCATGAACTTACTCATGATATGAGACATGCAGCCGGATTTCCGTGTCATTAGTTTAGTACTAGTTTGAAAAAAAATTACACTATTAATAAAACCCACAATTCTTAATAATTTATGAAAACTATTACATTTATTACAATTGTACTAGTTTCTGGCGCTATAGCAGGCTTTGTTCATGGAACAATTAATTTTGCATTAGTTGAGCCATATTTAGATCAAGCAATTGGACTTGAAAATGAGAGTTTGTTTGCTTCAGGTGAGGCTGAAGATACTTTGGAATTTTGGGCAGAATATGAAAGTTATAGAATCTGGCAAAAAAGTGGGCAAGTTTTAGCTGGAGTTATCTTGGGACTCGCAATGGGTTCATTATTTGGAATTGTATATGCATTATCTAGAAATTCATTACCTGGTAAAAATGATGTAACTAAATCTGTAATTCTTGCTGGTATTATGTGGCTCACTATTTACATAATTCCATTTTTGAAATATCCTGCAAACCCTCCAACTGTTGGTGACGGTGAAACAGTTATGCTTAGAGCAATTTTGTATGTTTCATTTATTGCACTATCTGGAATCGGTGTAGTAATTTTTTATAAATTATCACAGAAACTTCAAAATAATAAAAAATATTTTGGATTATTTGGGTATGTTATTTTCATTATAATTCTATTTTTTGTAATGCCAGAAAATCCTGATGAAATAACTGCTCCAATGAACTTGGTTAATGAATTTAGATTTATGTCTGTTCTTGGAGTTTCTTCTTTTTGGCTATCTGTTGGATTGATTTTAGGATTATTTTGGAAAAAATTTGAAAAATAAAAATTATTTTAATTTCATGTTCTTGTTCTAGATACTGAGAACTAGGCTATTCTGTTTAAATAGAATGATTAATTGATAAAATTATGTCAAGACGTCTTACACTGCCCCAATTAAAAAAATATGATATTGGGCAAAAAGTGATTGAAGCATTGGCTGATTCTGAATCACGTGCAATACTATTTTCAATTGTAAAGAAAGGTAGTACTGCAGCAGAACTCTCCGATAAATTAAAAATTCCCTTAAGCTCAGTTTACAAAAAATTATCTGATCTTGAAGAATTAACTCTGATTAAAGTTGAAAAATGGATGCTTTCTGATAAAGGAAGAAAGTACAAAGTTTACAGAAGTAGGATTAAACAGGCTGAAATTTCTATAAAAAAGCCTGAACCAGTTTTAATATTGGTATCTAATTAGATAAAATGTGTCAAAGAGGAGTATAATTCAACTTTCTGAGTTTGATATTACACAAAAAATTATTGAATCATTAAGCAACGTGTGCACACGCTCAGTTTTATTTGCTGTAAAAAATGAATCCAAGGACGTAACTCAAATTGCAAGTGAATTAAAAATATCTCTTTCAACTGTATACAAAACCTTGTCGACTTTAGAAGACCTTGCACTGGCTGAAGTTGACAGGTATGAGATATCTCCTGAAGGAAAAAAAATTAAACTTTATCGTAGCAGAATTGGCAAAGTTGAAATTGTTTTAGATGATCTTGAACCTACATTAAGTTTACATCCTAATCTAACTAATTCAAAATCTATTTCATAACTTGTTTTATGTTCTCATTCTATAGATTTAGAATAAATCAATAAAATTATCAAGTTCTTTAAATAATCTTAGCTAAAACTAATTTTTGAATTAAATGAACCAAAACATAATTCTCGCATTAGTTGCTGTATTTGCAATTGTTGGTGTTTCTACACTAGCAGTTTCTTTTACAATGACTGGTGCCCCGACAACAAATGAGGTTGAATATGTTACCGTTGATGCAAACGCAATTGACGTTGATTCCCTAACTATTGGATTTATTCCAGTTGAAAAAGCTGATGAATTAACTCCAAAAGCACAAGTTTTAGAAAAATTTTTAGAATCTGAACTTGGGATTGATGTTGAAGTAGTTGTTCCAACAAACTATGAAACCATTATTGAAGGAATGCGATTTGGTCATATTGATGCTGCCTTTATGGATACTGGACCTGCATGGATTACTCATGAAAGAACAGGTGCAGAAGCTGTATTGGCAGAATTAGTCAAGGGTAAGGTAAACTATCAAGCAACAGTTTGGACATCAGCAGACAATGATTCAATTAACACAATTGAAGACACTGTTGGTAAACGTGTTGCATTTACTAGTATTACAGGATCTTCAGGATTTGTAAGACCCATGGGTACTCTAGTAACTGATGGTCACATCAATATCGAAGGCAACGACATTGTTGCTTTAGAAAATGCACTTGCAAATAACTTTGAAAGTTATACATTTGCAGGTGGCTACAAAGCAGCATTAAATTTACTGTTAAATGGTGATGTTGATGTTGCATTTGGCTCAGATATTGCTCCAAAAAAATACCTTAGTTTAGATGATCAAGCAAAATTACGTCCAGTTACTACAATTGGACCTGTACCATCACACGTATTTATGGTAAGTTCTAGTATGTCTGAACTTACTAAAGACAATTTAGTTGATGCATTAATTGAACTCAATTATGACGAGCACAATTACATTCTAACTGATTTGTATGGTGCTGAGGCATTAGTTCCAACAACAACCACTATGCATATTGGTGAATTTGGAACCTTTATTGATGTCTTAACTGGTCTTGATCAAAAAATCCTAGACAAATATGATAAGAGCAAATAAAACCTGGCACATTTGAACTGATGTAAATTCAAATGGCCAAAAACCCCCCTTTTTCATTAATTTCTACAAGTAAAATTATTCAAATGAATGATGTTTGGACATCCTATGATTCTAAAAGTTATGCCTTAGAAGGAGTGAACTTATCTATTGATCGAGGTACAAATTATGCCATAGTTGGCCAATCCGGTTCAGGAAAATCCACATTACTAAAATTGATGAATGGTATGATGATTCCAAGTAAGGGAATTATCAAAATTGATTATTTGACTCCAAATATGAATAATAAAAAATTTAAAAAAATGATGCATACTATAGGATACATTCCTCAAAGTTTAGGTCTTGTAAAAAATATCAGTGTACTTGATAATATTTTGATTGGTGCATTACCTAGATTAAATAAAATGCAATCTATTTTGAAACAGTTTCCTGAAAATGAAATACAGGAAGCCAAAAGTATTTTAAAATTAGTTGGTTTATCTGGAAAAGAATCTAGAAAAGCATACATGTTAAGTGGTGGCGAAAAGAGAAGAGTTGCAATAGCTAGAGCTTTAATGCAAAAACCTACAATCCTTTTAGCAGATGAGATAGTTTCAGAGTTGGATCATGTGACATCTAGAGAAATTATGGATTTAATTTTAGATGCTCAAAAGAAAATGAACCTTACAGCAATAATGGTGCATCATGACATGCAACTTGCATTAGAATATGCAAACAGAGTTGCAGTAATCAAAGAAGGACAAAAAATTTTAGAAATAGGTGTTGAGGGTGATAAAATAGTAGATTTTCAAACAGGTGATATGAGTATAGAACAAATAATGGAGATGCATAACACTGACACCAAAAAATAATATTGTCATTGGGGTAATTGTTGCCTTAGTTATAGTTGCATCATACAACGTGGAAGCTAACCCTCTAGATTTTGCAGAAGGTATTCCTAATTTGGGAATCATAATTTCTGAAATATTTGTAGCAGAATCAATAATTGAAGATTTGAAATATGTTCCAACTGCATTATGGGCAATGTTTGAGACACTTCAAATGGCATTTATTGGAACTGTAATAGGCGTAGTAATTGGCTTACCTCTAAGTATGCTTGCTGCCAGAAACCTCAACAGCAAATTTGTTTATGCACCAACACGTGCATTATTGGCAATAATTCGTACTTTTCCGTCTATTTTGTGGGCATTGCTATTTGTAATAATGGTAGGTTTAGGACCGTATGCCGGTGTTTTGGCAATTGTGATGTATACTATTGGATTTGTTACAAAATTACAATACGAATCAATTGAAACCATTGACTCTGATCCTATGGATGCAGTAAGTTCTATTGGTGTTAGCAAATTTCAATTAATTCGTTATGTAGTACTTCCTGAATCTGCTTCCCACTTGTTGGGTCAAATACTATACATGTTTGATTACAATGTTCGTCAAACTAGTATTCTAGGAATTGTTGGTGCTGGTGGAATTGGTTTCTTTATAATTAATTATATTAAATTCTTTGAATATGGAAAAGCTGCAATTTTCATGTTAATTGTTTTAATCACGGTATTGGCAATTGATTGGGTTAGTGTTAAGATTCGAGATAAATATATTATAAAATCTCAACATGGGATGGAAATTAAACCAAAAAAATCCCTATTTAGTTAGATTTTTTTTCAGAATCTAGTGGAATTTGATTACAGCTTCCACAACCATTCTTTCTTGTACCAAACCAAATGAATGCAGATGGTAATAAAATATAGAGCAGCATTGCATTTTCAAATCCAAATAATTCCTTGTTTTCAAAAACATATCCTGATGCAATAATTGCAGCAGATGAGATTAATCCTACTGCTGAAATCTTATTGATTTTATCTTTTAATCCCATATTCCTTCTATGTTGTAATTTTATCTAGTTGATTTTTCTCTGTTGCTATCTTTACCTCTCTTGCAATTCTTTTACCCATACTCATATTCTCATTAAACAATAAGGAGTAGTATGGGGAGCCATCCATGTAGATGTTACTTCCTGCAACAATTCTTGCTGAGAATTCAAATGATGTGAATTTTGCATTTTCATCATAAACCCCTTCTATACAAAATGGTCCATTCATGCCTGGAGATACGACTCTTTTTGCAGCTTCCACAAAATTTTCTCCCATTGTATACACTTCATCAAGTAATGATTCTCTCAAAACTAGAGGACTATTTCCAATTACGTTAAATGATGGAACCTTTGTTGATTTCATTTGTTGTTCAGCTGGAATTCTTCCAAGACCTTCAATATCTGATTCGTGTCTTTGATCAACTCCAAAGAACTCTAATTCTCCTGTAAGCGGTGAGTAAAAGAATTGTAGATATGCTAAAACACCTGCTGCATATTCTTGAATGTATAGGGTTTCGTCTTTTGAGAGAATGCCTTCAGAAATTAACTGATTTCTTTTTCTGTTATAGTCATCCTCATTTGCTGCCATAAAGTACCCTTTACCTCCTGCAGCTCCTTGTCTTTTTACAATTACCAATTTTTCAATATCTTTTGGTTCTGCAATTGGTTTTGGCATTGGAAGTGTTGCCTCTCTCATGAGTTTTTCTTTCATCTCTCTGTCCGATTCCCATCTGAGAATCCATTTGTTTCCAAATACCGGTGTCTTGATTGATTCAATTTCTTCAGAATTCATTTGTGCAATTAATGTTCCATGGGGAATCAAAACTGCATTATTTTCTTCAAGTATTTTTTGACATTTTTCATCTAATACTTCTTTAAAGGAATCTACAATAATTAATTCATCAATAAATGGAAATCTACGATATAGTTTTTCACGCTTTTTTTCACAAACTAGTATGGTCTTTAATCCCTCATCTTTTGCACCTTTTAGAACTTGTAATGAGCAGTGTGAACCAAGGGTTGCTATGGCTGTCATTTTCTTACTCTAAGTAAAATTTTGTTATTTATGAACTATAGGAAGTTAAATTATTCCTAATCATCCAATTTGATAGCCACATTCCCCACAACGATTTGCTTTTTTATCAAATCTCAACTGGTTACATGCCGGGCATCTTGTAAAAGCCATATGATTTCTTTGATAATTTGTGCCTAAAAAATAATTTGATTAGTAATAATTACAGCCCTGAAGAGATATGACGTATCGACGTTCTTTATCTCACCAAGACTTGATTTATTGTAGATCGCACTAGTATTTGTAGATCGCGATTCAATAATCTTTGTCTAATTTTAATGAAAATTTCTGACTCATACAGTATTATCAGCATGGTTCGTGTATAGAGCACAGTAAATTATCCACTTGACTACATGAAATAATTGATCGTGTGTTTAAGAGATGTTGGTTATGTTGAAATGATTTTTGTCCTTATCCTGTCTAGTTCTAACTTGTTGGTGAATTCTTGTATTCAAAATATTCCTGAATTTCTTCAGATAATTTGTTAATCAAATCCTCGTTACTAAAATCCATTTTTTTTAATTCCTCCCATGTTTCTTCAATTCCTTGTTTTAATACAAACAATGTTCTCTTATCGTCACAATGCATGTAATCAGTATGTCAGAATAGGATTTATTTTATTCTAATTTGCTATTTGAGATAGTCTAAAAAGATTGGATGGATGATTGTGTTTTCTGACAAATAATCATACATTCCAACATTTATCGTTTTAAACATTGTAGAAAATAATTTTCCGTCTGCGATACCTGTGGAAAACATTAATGGAATTGAAATTGCAAATTCATCTATTGATCTTTTTAAATTAATAGTATCTTTACTATCCTTGAATTTAATTAATATTTTCCATTGTTTTTTTATTTCAATCTCTTTGTTTTCTAGAAATTGAATTCCAGTATTAGTTAATTCAGATAAATCATGAGGTTTTAATTCTAATTTCGAGTAAATTTTCCTAATTTTTTCTTTATCTGTAATGCTGAGTATTTCATTAGTATTTTTTGTATATTGTCGATATTCTACAGAATCTAGCCATTGCTGTATCTTATTTTTTAATTCCACTGATGGCTCTGTATTCATTTTTTTCATATATCCACAATCAAAGAATTTTTCACAACTTTCCACCAAATCGAGTGCATTAATCTTGATCATTGTTTTCAAATCTGTATAATGCATACATGAAAGTACTACATAATCCAGTGAAGTAAAATTGTAAATAATATCTTCGCGGGTTGGTTTTTCCATTATGAATAAAATTATTCTATATTAGAAGAACTATGTGCAGATGTGACATACTGAAAAACTTCATCAATTAACTCTACACTTAATTCTGATTTGATATCTGATGGAATTACTTTAAGAACAAAATCATACATGGTAGTGTTTTTAGGTAATTCATCTCTTTCTTGCAATAATGAAAAAACTGCAATTCCATTAGAAATTATTGAAATCATTTTCTCTCTATTATTTAGTGTCATAATTATTATCAAAAATCCTGTCTAATTAATCTAAAATTAGATAATTGATTTGTATCCGTCTTGTTTTTCAATTATTTGTAATAATTCCGGTGCAGTATCTAGAATATCTAGATCGATTTGTATATCGTGACCTCCTGCGTCTTCAGAATAATTTTGAGATGCGTTATAGCCAACATATACTGCAACAATTAGAAACATTGCAATAACAAGCCCAATGAGGATATTTGCCATATTATTCTGATTTTCTCTATTAGGTGAATATAACCATTATGAAAATTAGTTTTAAGACAACAATCCTAACAAAAAATTAATTGTTTTACTAATTCTCTTTCTTATTTTGATTTTATACAATAACCCGTGCCTCATTAACTAACATTCAGTAGTATTTTTGTAGCCTATGTTTATTCCGTGTACTCTTTGCAAGAAAATCATGCCTTTTGATGAACGAAGAATAAGAAATGAGCATTCCTATCATAGATCTTGTGTGTGGCACGTTGCACATTTGATACGATTGGAGAATTTCTTTTGAAAATTCATTGTACTTTTTGTAAAAAAGAAATTCGGTTAGATCCAAGAATAAGAAATGAGCATTGGTATCACAAAAAATGTATTGTGAAAGTGGATTTAATCATCTAGCTTTTTACAAATTGGAGTAAATATTGACATTTTGATATGATACTACATTTTGTATTTAGAGACAATCCATACGCTTAAGTTCACACAATTTGTCAGATATTGACTTGGCTAGTTTTAAAAAAATTTCAGTTGATCAAATGAATCAGACACAAAAAAAGATTAAAAACAATATTTTGAGCATGCTAGATTTCCTTGACCGCTGTTTAGGACAACCTGATAAACCAAATAAAGAAATGTCAGAAATTCACATCAATGAAATGTATTCAATATTTGCCAACGCAATTGAGGAATTTGGAAAATTGGTCTATATGAAATCAGTAATTGCTGATGCAGATAATAATTATGAAGTAAATTATAGACATAAGTTTCGTGATCATACAACAAAATATCATCTTGCATTAACAGAATTACCAAAATCCATTGGAGATGTATTTGAAGATGGATTTACTAAAATGCCCATGAATGTTTTAAATGTGGATTTAGATGATAAAGGCGACCCAACATGGATTGAATTTGATATCGATATGAATACATTAAGAAAATGTGTCTTTGATTTTAGAAATCAACTTGTTTAGTAAAGAAAAACCACGTCAAAAAATTAATTATACGAGAAAATATGGAATAATTGTAAATTATGATTGAAACTGAATTAGGACAATTACGTAGATCCCACTACTCTAATGATCTAAATGCATCAATGGATGGCACTCAAGTCACTGTAATGGGATGGGTTTTGACAGTTAGAGGTCATGGAAACATCAGTTTTGCAACTGTACGCGACAAAAATGGAGATCTTTCAATTGTTGCAAAAAAAGGTGATTGCCCTGATGAGATACGTGAAAAAATCTCTTCACTCAAAGCACATTCATCTATAGGTATTATTGGAACCATAAAGGCTTCAGAAAAAGCCCCAAGTGGATTTGAAATTATTCCAAATGAATTACGTGTATTTTCTGAAGTTACGAAAATTCCTCCTTTTGAACCAACTGCAAAAACTGTCAAAAATATTGATACTCGCTTAGAAGTTAGACCAATTGATCTTAGACGTAATATTTTACAACATGTTTTCAAAACTAGAAGCTTAGTTCTAAAAACAATTAGAGATTATTTTAATGAACAAAATTTTGTTGAAATCAATACCCCTAAAATGATTGCAACAGCTACTGAAGGTGGAGCTGCGTTGTTTCCAATATTTTACTACAACAAAGAGGCATTTCTAGCTCAAAGCCCCCAATTGTATAAAGAACAATTGACAATGAGTTTTGAAAAAGTTTTTGAGATTGCACCAATTTTTAGAGCAGAGCCTTCAAGAACAAATAGACATTTAGCTGAAGCAATCTCTATAGACTTGGAAGAAGCTTTTGTAGATTACAATGATGTGATGAACAGAATAGAAGAAATCATCAAGGTTTCAATTAATGCAGTTAATGATTATATTAAAAATAATCCTGACTCAGAATTTACACCAACTCCAGTACCTGAAAATATTCCAAGATATACCTATGATGATCTTGTTGACAGAATGCAAAAGGCAGGTGCAAAAACAGAATGGGGTGATGACTTGTATCCTTCAAATCTTAAAAAAATTGGATTAGATGGTTTTTACTTTATTACAGATTGGCCTCTTGGACCAAAGCCATTTTATGTAAAAGATAGCAAATCTAATCCTAAAATTTCAGAATCTTTTGATTTGATGTTTGGTGATCTGGAATTGTCTTCAGGCAGTACCAGAATTGAAAAACGTGATGAATTAGCTCAAAGAATGAGTAACAAAGGCATGAAAACAGATTCCTTTGAGTACCATCTTAATGCCTTTGACTATGGTGTCCCACCCCACGCAGGTTGTGGTATTGGTCTTGAGCGATTAATAATGGCATTAACTGGGACTGAAAATATTCGAGATACTACATTTTATCCAAGAGATGTTGATAGGCTAACTCCGTAATCACATATGCCGAATTCAGGAAACTTCCACTCGTCAAAATCTAATGCTAAGATATTTTGTGCATGGTGTCAGAAATGGAAAACGGGACACATAGTTATAAAATTTACAAAGGGTGCGAATTGGAAAATTCACAAACACTACAAAGGTGAAAAAACTTGTAAAGGTTCTGATAAGGTTGTAATGAAACCTAATTCAGATAAACAAAGTAAGATTTAGAATATACATCAAATTTAGAAGTTCATTGAATGACACACCATCAAGAAATATGTTGTCTTTGGGTACTGGAGTTATGATAATTCAGAAGCAAGATCAGCGTACGGGAAAACTAACTGAAGGTAAAATAAAGAGAATTCTTACTTCCAGTAAACTTCATCCACATGGAATAAAAGTGGAATTAGAAGATGGAAAAATTGGTAGAGTTCAAAATATTATTTAACATTGATCAATACGCCGGTATATATGATTAAAAATCATTAATTGGTATGTTCAAAAAAATAATTTCAAAATTAAATTTTGGTTCTTGTAAAACTAAAATTTCAAATGACATAAACACCTGTAAAGAATCTGATACAAAACAGAAAGGTAGAAGTGAATAAAATGAATTACAAATGTAGTGATTGTAGTTTCAAATGGAGTGGGTATTCTGATACTTTTGAAAAAGTAATCATGCATGAAAGAACTCATAGAAAAGGAGATGTGGATTAGATGGTTATTTGCACAAAATGCTCTGAGACATACCATGATCAATGTATGGGTAAAGCTGGAATGTTTGACTGTACTTGTAAAATTTGTAAATAATCAAAAAAATCAGGCTTGATTAATAGCAAATATGGTATATTTCAACTGTCAGTCATTCGTAATGTCCTAATTACTGTGATAATTCAACGTAATTTTTTATTTGGATAGTTATTTGAATTTGTAATGAGCATGTATGTTGATCTTTTACAAGAATATCGAAAAAAATTTGATATTGAAATTTTTCCATTATTGGTTTCAAATGAACTAATTCATAAAAATACAGGAAGAGTTTATCACTCTTTTCAAAAAAGAATTGATAGAATAGAATTACAAAAAAAATCCATTGAGAATAAAATATCTATTTTAAAACAGTACATGTCCAACGGAAACCAAGTTAATGATTTTGATAAATCTATGATGTTTGATTTAATTGCAATGTTTGCACAAGCAATGCTATCCTATTTTGAAATATTCAAATCATGCTTAAAATTTTCTTTAAATTTTGAGAAACTTGGAATGGTAAAAACAAATTCTGGATATAATGAAATGATTGATCATTTAGGAGATTACAAAAATAATGGTGTATCTGTATTTCATAAAGCTGGTCTTAGAACCTTTTTCAATGTAGATTTGAGAAATATTTTGATAAATGACTCTTGGTGGATAAATAATAATTTTGAATTTACATATGAAGAGCCTGATGGAACAGAAATCTCATTAAGCATAGGTGAACTTCATGGAGAGTTAGCTAGCATCAATTCTATTGTTTTGGGATTTACTGAAAATCATCAAAAAAATTCGGATGCTGAGTCATTAGAATAGTGTTTTAATTTTAATACAGTAAAATAATTTTTTATTTTATACTAATGATTGAAAGTTTGTCAAAAATTATCAAAATTAGTGGTCCTGGACTACTATTTGCTAGTACAGCAATAGGCGTATCTCATCTAATTCAGTCTACTAGAGCTGGGGCTGATTTTGGCTTGATGATAATTGGTTTTGTAGTATTAGTCAGTGTACTGAAATATCCATTTTTTGAATATGGTTCTAGATATGCAAACTCTACTCAAACAAGTATAATTGATGGGTACAAAAAATTAGGAACCCCAATTTTAGTTCTGTATCTAATAATTACAGTATGTTCAATGTTTTTTGTAACTGGTGCGGTAGGGTTTGTAGCTGCTGGATTTTTTGAGAATTTATTTAATTTAGAATTTTTAGGAGAATGGTCTATCATACTATTATTCATTTCATGTGTTTTGATATTGGGAATAGGTAAATTCCACCTGTTAGATAATTTGATAAAAATTATTGTAACTGTACTAGTTATATCCACGGTACTTGCATTCTCACTTACTGTAATTAATGGTCCAATAGAACCTGTTGAAGATTTTATTCCAAAGGAACTGTGGACAACAACTGGAATTTTCTTTTTACTAGCGTTAATGGGTTGGATGCCTACTGCAATCGATTTGTCAAGTTGGAATAGTTTGTGGACATTAGAGAAAATTAAACAATCAAACTACAAACCAAAATTAAAAGAAACACTGTTAGAATTTAGAATTTCTTATTTACTTACAGGAATTTTAGCAATAATGTTTGTTACCCTAGGTACTTTCATCTTTTATGGGTCAGGAGAAGAACTTCCTAACAATAATTCCCAATTTGCACATACAATCATTACAATGTACAGTAGTGTCATGGGAAATTGGAGCTATATTGTAATTTCTGCATCTGCATTTACTGTGATGTTTGGAACAATTCTTGCTGTATTTGATGGATATTCTAGAGCACTCAATAGAACTGTGGAGTTGTTGTTTAGAAAAAATAGTACAAATCAATTAACAAGTTCACGAAAATTATACTCTGTGTTTCTTGTTCTTTTAGCCTCAGGATCCCTGGT
>Ga0209335_10002441_pt1 | contig 19617 bp, 21 predicted proteins | sample COG_09_FD_184753 | JGI IMG/M metagenome (GOLD analysis project Ga0209335, IMG submission 184753) | Pelagic Microbial community sample from North Sea - COGITO 998_met_09 (SPAdes) (version 2) | ecosystem: Environmental > Aquatic > Marine > Neritic zone/Coastal water | place: Helgoland, sampling...
CTAATATATCCTTCTAGAGAATTTAATTTAATAGGAGTTTTGTCATGATGTGACAATATTTTTTTAATAATTGTATCTGGCGTAACAAGACCTAAATTTAAATAGGGACTAAGAGCACTATGAAAAACTATATTATCTTGTTGTGTAACCGCATCCTCATAATCGCCAAACAAATTTGATTTTTCTTTAATAAAGAAATTTAAAAGCTTATTTACATCATTTACATTAGTTGCGAGCCAAAAGTTATCTATGTTGCCTGGATGCTTAGGGAACATATTTTCAATAATTGGCTTAAGTATAAGCGTATGCGAAGTTTCTTTAATTTTGGGAAACAAAGGTATTTTAGTATCTTTGGGAATTTTTTTTCTATTATCTCTATCGAAGCTCCATTTTCCTCCAACTGGTTTACCATTGCTTTCAATTAAAATATCATTCTTTTTTCTAATGTATTTATAAAAATTAGCCATTAAATTATTTTTATTTAATTCTATATGTTCCTTAAAATCTATTCTTGAACACATAAACATGGGAGAGGAAATAATATTTGTTTTTATATTTAACTTTTTCATAAAACTTATAATTCTTTTTTCAAATTTTTTGTCTTCAATCTCAAAAAAAGAGATTTCTTGAATTTTATTTGATGAAATTATTTTTTTTAATTTATCCTCATATGAATCTTTAAAATCTTTATCCTCTATTTTTTTATATATAATTTTATATTTATTTAACTTTAAATCATCCGCGTAAGACCTCATTGCAGATAAAAAAAGTAAAATTTTATTTTTATGATGTTTTTCATAAGTGCATAAACCATAATCTTCACACATGAAAAAAGTATGATCATCTTTGAATGATTTTAGATTTTTAATTGGAAAAAGATGATCCCCAAGGATTATGAATATTTTTTTTGGCATTGTAAGTTTCTTTTTAATTAACTACTCTACCAAATAATTTTCCCTTATGATATATACAAAATTCATAAATTACTTTGTGTAATAATTTCTTCCGATACATAAATACTTATACCCTTTTTTATATAAACTTTCAGGATTATCAATTTTACAGACAATAACGATAATTTTAGAAATTAATACTATAGCTAAAGCAAATATAGCACTTCGAGAAGGTGTCTTATATAATCTTTTTCAGAATAAAAATATATAAATAAATAATGGATAAAAAAAATATTTTATTTTTGTGTACTGGTAACTCAGCAAGATCAATATTGAGTGAAGTTATTACAAATACCTTCTATGGTGATAAATTTAAGGGCTTTTCTGCTGGCTCACAACCCACTGGAAAAATCAACCAGGGCGTGCTTACTTTCTGCAAGGAACTTGGTTATCCAGTTGAAAAATTGCATTCTAAAAGCTGGGATATTTTTCTAGAAAAAGAATATCCTAAAATTGATATCTTGATAACAGTTTGCGATAGTGCAGCAAAGGAAGTATGCCCAATTTGGCCAAATAAAAAAGGTATTATACATTGGGGATTAGCTGATCCTGCTGGAGAAAAAGATAAAAAGAAATTAATGTTAAGAATTAATCAATTATATGAAAAAATTGATTCAAATTTAAAATTTCTTTATAAAAAGTATTAGTCTCTATATTTATATAGTTTTTTAAAATTCGACCTTTATAATGAGAATTAATATTAAAGTGAAATAAAAATTATGAATATTATTCAAATTCCAGCATTTACGGATAATTATTTTTGGCTGATGTTCGAAGATAATAATAAAAGTGCAGTTGTTGTTGATCCGGGAGATAGCGCCCCAGTAATAAAATCCCTAAAAGATAATAATTTAGAATTAACGGACATCCTAATAACGCATCATCATAATGATCATATTGGAGGAGTATCTGAGTTAAAAAAAGTTTTTCCAAAGGTAAATATTTTTGGTCCTGCTGACCCTAGAATTCCAGCAGATAATATCGTTAAGGATGAAGATGTAATAAAATTAGATTCACTTAATGAAGAGTTTAGAGTGCTTGACGTCAGAGGACATACAAATAGTCATATTGCTTATTACTTTGATAAAAAGCTTTTTTGTGGAGACACCTTATTTTCATGTGGATGTGGGAGATTATTTGAAGGTACGCATGAGGATATGCATAAAGCTCTAACCAAAATAAAAAATTTGCCAAAAGAAACTTTGATTTATTGCGCACATGAATACACATTAGACAATATTGGATTTGCAAAAATTATAGATCCAAAAAATTTAGATTTATTAGAGCGTGAAAAAGAAGTTAAAGATTTACTAAAAAATGGTTTTTATACAATACCATCTGCATTAGAAAATGAATTGAAAGTAAATCCATTTTTAAGATTTGATGAAAAAGATATTAAAAATTCAGTTCAAAATCATTTTAACAAGAAAATAAGTAGTGATGCTCAAGTATTTAAATACACACGAGAATGGAAAGATAATGAGTATGACTAGATATTTAAAGATTTTTCTATTTTTTTTTATATTGAATTTTAATTGTTATGCGGATAAAAGTAATTGTGAAAAAATTTATGAGAATTGTTTTGATAATGTGCCGATAGAGCTAATTACATATTATGACACTGTTTTAACTCACGGAGAAATTAACATTAGTAATGTTAATCTAAGAGATATCCCACTTGTTAAATCAACAAATAGCATAGTATTAAAAAAAATTGAAAAAAGCGAAAGGGTTGAAATTAAAAAAGTATTTTTTTTAAAAGGAAATACCCCTCTAAAGCTAAAAATGCTCAATAGCAATAAATATGAAGATGTAAATAATTATAGGTTTAGCAAATGGTATCTGGCTTCTTATCAAGGTGAAGAGGGTTTTATATTTTCAGATTATGTGACATTAGATAAAATTTCAAAAAAGCATGATAGGTACAGGCACATAAAATCTATAGATTGGACAAATAATAAAGTTGAGTTGCAAGAAAATATTGAAATAGAAATAGTTAATAATGACCAAGATAATCTATATGAGGTTCAGGGATACGCTTGGCATTTTAGCAAAGGTTTTTATAGGTTAAACCAAATAATTAATAAAGAACTTATTTCAAAAAATAGTTTCATTATTGATGATTTCAAAATATTCTTTTTTGACAAAGATGAAATTTATCTTGAGTCAGATATTAAAATATTTACTGGAATTTACAAAAGATATTAAAGACTTAGTCTTCTCTACTTGTAATTTCTATTAAATGATATCCAAATTGAGTTTGCACAGGACCATGTACTTTATTTAGATCACCTGTAAAAACAACATCATTAAATTCTTTAACCATTTGACCAGGGCTAAATGAGCCTAAATCTCCACCATTCCCACCAGATGGGCAAGAAGAATTGATTTTTGCAGCTTCTGCAAAGTCAAGTCCACCTTCAATTTCTTTTTTTAAACTAAGACATTGCTCTTCTGTCTCTACTAATATGTGCCTTGCTGTTGCTTGAGTCATAATGCCCCCGAATGAATTAAATTTTTATAAGATTACATACGTTTTATTTATAAGTCTAGCCAAAGTTTTTTTGGTTGCCTCATGCCTGCAATTAAGCAACCTTGCTGCCCATAACCATAAGGAAAGAGGGTGTATACAAATTTTCTGGTAGCTTTTGCTTCGCCCATCGTTAATTTCATTGATTTTAAAATATGTCTTAATTCCGGAACTCTCATAGAGTTTTCATATTGATCACGAATCATATCTATAACTAACCAATGATCTTTAGTGAGGTTTATATCAAGATTAATTGCAGATTTAATTGCGAATTCTTTAGTCCATTCATCTGGGTCAAATAAAAAACCGTCTTCATCAGTTAATTTACTATAATCTTTCAAGATTTAATAAGGCTATCTAATCGTTCGATTATGTCTTTTGATTCATATAGCCACTCTATTTCATTGTCATCTTTTTCAATACGCAAGCATGGAACTTGTATTTTTCCACCCAAATCCTTTAACTCTTTACGATGATCTTTATTCCCTCTTGCATCTCTAATCTCTATAACCAAGGAATTTTTTCTTAAATATCTTCTAACTTTTACGCAGAAAGGGCAAGTATGAAATTGATATATGCTATAGCTTTTGAATAGCTGATCAAATTTTTCTTGCTCTATTTTATCTCTATTTAATTTCTTAGGTCTTGTTAAAAAGTCTAAAATTAAAATTATTCTTCCTAGCACCCATCTAATTATTTTCATTTAAAGTCCTTATTTATTTATTTATCTTCTTCCAAGAATCTTTTAGCGAAACAATTTTATTATAAATAATAGTTTCGTTTGAGGTTTTATTATCTCTTATAAAGTACCCAACTCTTTCGAATTGATACCTTGCACTATAATTATTTATAGCAATGTTTTTTTCTAATTTTGCATCTTTCTTAATAACCAAAGATTTTTCATTAAAGCTTTCTAAATCCGAAGGATTAGGTTCTTTAAATAATCTATCATATATATTTATGATTGCATCTGTGCAGTTATTAGCATCAACCCAATGAATCATACCTTTAACTTTATTTCCTTTTTTCATATCTCTGCTGACTGGATCAAATGAACACTCTAATTCTATAATTTTACCATCATTATCCTTAATGACTTTATCGCAAACGATGTTGAAAGCATGTCTCAATCTAACTTCTTTCCCTGGAGAAAGTCTGAAATATTTTTTCTCAGGGAACTCCATAAAATCATCTCTATCAATATAAATATTCTTCGAAATACTTATATTTCTTTGGCCACTGTCTTTGTCGTTAGGATTATTTGCTGCAAGAATTTCTTCTTTTTCATTATCTGGATAATTTGTAATTATAATTTTTAATGGGTCTAGGACTCCCATTACTCTTTTTGCTGACAAATTAAGTTCTTCTCTAATAGTATTTTCTAAAACTCCCATTTCTATAGAGCTGTTTTTTTTTGTAATACCTATACGACTGCAAAAATCTTTGATAGAGCTCGAAGTAAAACCTCTCCTTCTCATCCCAGAAATTGTTGGCATTCTTGGGTCATCCCAGCCTGAAACATATTTTTTTTCCACCAACTCGCTTAATTTTCTTTTGCTCATCATATTATGTTCTAAAGCCAGTCTTGAAAACTCAATTTGCTGAGGTTTATTTTCGTGGTTAATTTTTTCTATAATCCAATCATATAAATCTCTATGATCTTCAAACTCGAGCGTGCATAAAGAGTGCGTTATATTTTCGATAGCGTCTGAGATACAATGAGTAAAATCATACATAGGGTAAATGCACCAATCATTTCCGGTTCTATGATGTTCAAATTTTTTAATTCTATAAATTACGGGGTCTCGCATATTAATATTAGGCGATAACATGTTAATTTTTAATCTAAGGACATATTCTCCATCGGAAAAGTTTCCCTCTTTCATCTCATTAAATAATTTTATATTTTCTTCAATAGTCCTATCTCTGTCTTTACTATTAGTACCTGGCTCAGTTAAAGTGCCTCTTTCTTTTTTTATTACTTCCGGACTAGATGAATCAACATAAGCAAAATTATTTTCAATCAAAGTTAACGCATACTTATAAATTTTTTCAAAATAGTCAGATGAGTAATGCATAGAATTCCATTTATACCCTAACCATTCAATATCTTTTTTTATTGCCTCAATATATTCAATATTTTCTTTTTCTGGATTTGTATCGTCAAATCTTAAGTTACATACCCCATTATATAAATTTGCAATTTCAAAATTTAAACAGATGGATTTTGCATGGCCGATGTGTAAATAACCGTTAGGCTCAGGAGGAAATCTAGTGTGAACTCGCCCACTAAATTTATTGGTGTTATTATCATTATCAATTATATTGGTAATAAAATTTTTATTTGTAGGTTTATCCATGAAAAATATTGATGATTTACTAAATCCATATTATATACGTGATTCTCTCCCAATAGAATCAAAATTACTGGTGCCAGTAATTCAAGTTTACGAAAATGTAGACTCAACAAGCAACGTACTAATGGAGAAAAACTGCATTTACCCAAATGGGCATACATGTTTTGCTGAAAAACAATTGAACGGAAGAGGAATGCTGGAAAAATCTTGGCTTACCACAGAAAGTAATGTTTGTTTTTCTGTAGCATGGAATTATGAAAAACCATTAGAAATACCGCATATGTTAAATTACTTTGTAGCTATAAAGTTAGTAGATGAACTTACTCAAAGAGGTTTTTCAGGAATAAAAACAAAATGGCCAAATGATATTATTTACGAGGGTGCTAAGCTTGGAGGAATACTCATTGACGCAGTTCACCGTAAAGACTCTAAATTATATTTAGTTGTAGGTATAGGTGTAAACCTAAAAACTTCGGAAGCAGATAAAAGTAATATCGATCAGAAAATTTCCGATCTTATTTCAACATCAAGCGATCCATTGGCTGATAGAAATAAAATAGCATCATTTTTGCTTCATGCTGTAATTCAATCTTTATCAGAGTTTAAAGAATATGACTTTAGGAAAATTTCCGAAGATTGGAATAATATGGACTATAATCTTAATAAATTAAAAACTATAATGGTTAAAAATAAAAAAATAAAAACTACATTGAAGGGTATAAATGAATTAGGACAGTTATGTTGCTTCCATGATGATAAAATAAATTTATATAATATTAATGAAGTTCGGATAATTAAAGATGAATTTTTACGCAATTGATTTTGGGCATACCAACTATAAAATAGCATTTATTGAAAATGGTAATGTTGTCTCAGTTAATACAAACAATTATCAAGATAAATTTGCCTTTAGTGAATTGAATGTGAAAATTAAAGAATCTGGATGCAAAAAAATTCTTTGTTGTAATGTGTTAAGTAAATTTAATATTGAGAAAGTGCTAGAAGAATTGCCTTTTGAATTAAAAAATATTTTGAAATTTTTTAACTCGAAAGATTGTCAGAAATATATATCTTTAGCTTATAAAAAAAATATTAATAGATTAGGGGCTGACCGAGCTATAAATTTAGTTGGGGCTTCTAAAAAAACGAAAGCAGATCTTGTGGTTATTGATGCAGGCACTGCAACAACAATTGATTATCTTGATTCTGATCAAAATCATCTTGGGGGAATAATTGTTCCAAGTAAAAATATAATAGATAATGTTTTTTCTGAAATGTTGGATTTTAGTTTTTCTGATGAAGAGTTTGTGGATAATATTTTTTCTACAAATACTCGTTCTTGTATCGAAAATGGCTCCATTATTTCCGCCTATGGTGTAATAAATAATGTTTTGGATAAAATGTTTGAAATAAAAAAAAATATACCAAAAATTTATGTTACGGGTGGAAATGCTAAGCATATAATAGATAATTGTAACTACCCTATAATACATGTAGAATCTCTTCTTTTTGATGGTTTAGTAGTATTAGATGTATAAAATTTGCCGCCTTAGCTCATTTGGTAGAGCACTTGTTTTGTAATCAGGAGGTAGTCAGTTCGATTCTGACAGGCGGCTCCATGTACTACCATGGTGATATAAGGTAGTTGTTTTATTATCTATAATAGGTTATCTTAATAAGCATAAGTTAATATAGATAAATAACAATATTCAGGTATATAAAAGGCTTAGGAAAAACGTAATGATGCAATGAAAGGACAACTAATACTTATACCAGGCCGCTCTTCGAAGCAAGGAGTTGGGCTGAATAAAGGTAAACTTAAGGAAGAGTATATAAGAGTCACCAATACGTTAGAGCTAAGCGCCGAAGATGCGCTCGAGAATGGCTTGGAAACAGCCGATATCGTAAAAATCAGCAATCATGTTGGTGAGACCGAAGTTCAAGTAAAAGTTTTAAAAGAAGGCAAGCTACCAGTTGGTTATGCGTTTATTCCCTATGGCCCACCATCAAGTAATTTATTCGATGGAGAGACTTGTGGAACTGGTATGCCAGCTTCAAAGGGTATGACTATAGATATAAAATTCATTAAAAAGGGTGTTAAGAAGAAAACAAAATTACCACCAAAAACAGCGATAGGCTAAATTATTGTCGAAGATAATATAAGGAGATAAGAGAATGAGCGTAGCAAGTAAAAATGACAAAATAGTAAACGAAAAAATAGTTGAAAATGCTACATGTACTTTCTGCGGTTGCTGCTGTGATGATATAACTCTAACAGTCGACATGGACAAGAAAGTAATAACTAAAGCTAAAGATGCATGTGTTCTTGGAAAGTCTTGGTTTTTAAATCATGTAATAGAAGATAAGCCGATTGCAAGAATCGCCGGAAAAGAAGTTCCATTGGACGACGCTATTGATGAAGCAGCAAATATTTTAATGGAAGCAAAATTCCCAATATTATATGGAATGAGTGACACAATATGTGAGGCTCAAAGGCATTGCGCTCCAATTATGGATGATTGTGGTGGAACTATAGATACAACTACATCAGTATGTCATGGTCCATCTGGTATGGCATTTCAAGGAGTTGGAGAGCCTACAATGACATTAGGGGAAGTAAAAAATAGAGCAGATTTCGTAATGTATTGGGGAGGAAATCCCGCAGAGGCACACCCAAGGCACTTCGCTAGATACGCAGTTACACCAGAAGGAATGTATACGCCTAATGGTAAAGATGACAGAACAGTAGTTATAGTAGATATAAGGCATACAAAGACAGCTGGGGTCGCAGATATTTTTCTACAGTTAACACCAGGAAAAGATTTCGAACTTTTGTGGATGCTAAGAGCTGCATGCAAAGGCTTTGAAATCCCTGAAGATTGTAAAGAAATATGTGGTGTCGACAAAGAAGTTGTTGAAGACCTTTTCCAAAAAATGAAAAATTGCACTTACGGTGTAATATTCTTTGGTATGGGACTAACAATGACCAGAGGAAGGCATTTTAATTCAGGAGCTTTAATGGCATTAGCTACAGACTTAAATGAGTTTACACATTTCGTTGCTAAGCCTGCTAGAGGGCACGGTAATGTTACCGGTGCTGACAATGTGGTTTCTTGGCAAACAGGTTATCCGTTTGGCGTTAATTTCAGTAGAGGTCATCCAAGATTTAATCCTGGAGAATTTACAACAGTTGATACTCTTTCAAGAAAAGAAGCTGATGCAGCATTAATTATTGCAAGTGACCCGGTCGCTAATTTTCCAAAGCCTGCAATAGATCATATTACAAGTGATAAATGTAAATTAATTTCAATAGATACTAAAAATACCCCGACAAGTGAAGCGGCTCATGTTTCAATTCAAACAAGTACATATGGAATCAATACGGGTGGAACAGTTTATAGAATGGACGATGTTCCAATTAGTTTGAGACCAGCTTTTGATTCGCCATTTCCAAGTGACTTAGAGGTACTTACAAAACTTAGAAAAAAAGTAAACGAATTGTCTAAAAAAGCAAATAGACCTTACTCAACTAAAAAGTACATGTAAGTACAATTAATCATTATATAAACTAATAAGGTTTGATTTGAATTATGAATAACGAAATTCGTATAAAGAACGGTATAGTCTTTGATCCTACAAATGGTATCGAGGGCAAAGTTGGCGATATATTTATAAAAGACGGCAAAATTGTTTCTAAAGTATCTGAGTCTGCTCAAGTTATAGATGCAAAAGGCATGGCTGTTATGCCAGGTGGAGTAGATATACATTGTCACATCACTGGACCTAAAGTTAACTTGGCTAGAAAATTAATGCCAGAAGACCATCGTTTAGATCCACATTTTAAAACTCCGAATACGCAGTCTGGTTCAGGCGGAATAGTGCCTTCCACATTTGCTACAGGCTATAGATATGCAACTTTAGGGTACACAACTGCTATGGAAGCAGCAGTGCCTCCATTAACTGCAAGACATGCACTTGAAGAAATGTATGACACTCCAATAATAGACAATGGTTTTTATGTTCTTCTAGCGAACAATTTATTTTTACAAAGCTTGATTGCTGAAGGAAGAAACGAAGAGTTTAAAGAGGCAGTCGCTTGGTGGTTAAATGCTACAAAAGCCTATACTGTAAAATTAGTAAATCCAGGTGGAGACGAACCATGGAAAGGACATAAAAATTTAAACGTCAAAGATATAGATGATAAAAGTAAAGTTGTAGATTTGTCTCCAAGAAAAGTTATAGAGTCATTTATTGATGCAGTACACGAACTCGGTTTACCACATCCTCCTCACATACATTGCAATAATCTTGGGCATAGTGGTAATTATGACACCACTATAGAAACTATGAAAACTGCTGGTGATAGACGACTGCATGTTGCTCATATTCAATTTAATAGTTACGCAGGAGAATTGGGTAAAAGTCCAAAATCAGCATCAAAAGAAATTACAGATTACGTAAATGATCATGAAAATATAACCTGTGATGTAGGGCAAGTCATGTTTGGTAAAGCAATGTTTATGACTGCTGACGCTCCTCTAACTTATTTATTAAGAGGTTATAAAAAAGAAAAATGGGTAAACGCTGACACCGAGTGTGAAAGTGGGTGTGGTATTTTACCTTTTGACTATCAAGGTATGGTTTATACACATGCTTTGCAATGGGCTATTGGTCTAGAAATATTTTTATTGTCAAAAGATCCTTGGAGAATAGTTTTATCTACCGATCATCCTAACGGAGGATCATTTCAAAATTATCCAATGGTAATGAAATTATTGATGGATTATGAATTTAGAAAAGAAGCTATGAAGCATTTAAATCAAAAAGCAATGAACAGCACAATACTAGGTGAGCTTAAAAGAGAGTACACATTAAATGAAATTTGTATTATTACTAGAGCAGGACCAGCAAAATGTTTAGGTTTAAAAGATAAAGGTCATCTAGGAGTAGGTGCAGATGCAGATATAACTATTTACGATATGCTTGATGATAAAGAAGAAATGTTTAATGCTCCAAGATATGTAATGAAAGCAGGGCAACTATTGATTGCCAATCATGAGTTCATTAGTGATTACACAGATAAAAAAGTTTTGCGCGTTGCTCCGGAATATGATCGAGATATTGAAAAAGTTATAAAACCATTTTTTGATGATTTTTATTCAGTACAGTTTGCAAATTATCCTATTGATGATGAGTACCTTCACGGCACTGGTGTCGTTATAGAAACAAAGAAAAAAAAGAGTATCCATGAAAATAAATAATACAGAAGTTGTTGATACATATGCAGAAGCATTTTCTATGTATTCTGCAAAAATTATAATTACCGCAGAAAATGATTATTGGGCGGAAGGCGCAGCCAGAGCTATGACAGGAATGGCTACATCTGTTATTGGATGTAAATGTGAAGCTGGTATTGATATGAAACTTTCAGGAAAAGAAACGCCTGATGGAAGACCTGGTTATAGCATATTACTTTTTACAATGGATAAAGAAAGTTTAGGTAAAAGGTTGATAGAGAGAATAGGTCAATGCGTGATGACTTGTCCTACAACGGCATGTTTTAGTGGATATGAAGATGCTGATGATACTGTCAATGTAGGTGGGGCTTTGAGATATTTTGGAGACGGACACCAAATAGGTAAAAAAATTAAAGGTGAAAGATTTTGGAGAATTCCTGTTTTTGACGGAGAGTTTATAATACAAGAAAATTTTGGCGTAAAAAAATCAGTTGGTGGAGGAAATTTTTATATATTAGGAGATAATGTTAGCTCATGTCTAGAAGCTTGTTATGATGCTGTCAAAGCAATGAAAAGAATTGAAAATGTCATAATGCCATTTCCAAAAGGCGTAGTAAGAAGTGGAAGTAAGGTGGGGTCAAAGTACAAAGCATTAATAGCATCAACTAATCACGTTTACTGCCCAACTATTAAAGGCGTTATTAAAGATTCAGCCGTACCTGAAAACGTCCACACATGTTATGAAATTGTTGTGGATGGTGCAGACGAAAAAGCAGTCGCAGATGCCATGAAAGTAGGTATGCACGCTGCTGCAAAAGATGGGGTTATACAAATAACTGCCGGCAACTTTGGTGGAAAACTTGGTAAATATAAATTTTTTTTAAAAGATCTTATTAGTTAAGCGAAAATAGAATTATGAAATTAAAACTACATACACAACCAGACGTCCCATTAGAAGCAGAGAGTATTACGCCCGCTGTAATAAATAAACTTAAAGTTAAAGAGGTAGAAAAAGTAAAGGTATTTCATGGTAATAGAGAAGTTAATATGGCTGAATTTTTTACTGTCACTGATAATAAGAATGATTTATTAGAAGTTGAAGGAGATATGCATAGGATAAAATACTTGGGTGCCAATATGGATGGCGGCGAGATGAGAATAGAAGGTGATGTTGGGCAGCATCTTGGCTCAGCAATGTCTGGAGGATTTATAAAAGTTAATGGAAGTACTGGAGATTGGATAGCCCCAGAAATGTCTGGAGGGAAATTGCATATAACAGGAAATAGTGGTCATTGCATAGCTTCAGCTTATAGAGGAGCATCTAAAGGTGTTACTGGCGGTGAAATTATTATAGAAGGAAATGTCAAAAATGAATTGGGTCATGCCATGGCTGGCGCAACAATGATTGTTGGTGGTAAATGCGGTGATTTTACCGGAGTAAATATGGTGTCAGGAACAATATTAGCTTTTGGTGAGATGGGTCAAAGAACTGGAGCAGGTATGAAAAGAGGTTCAATAATTTGTATGGATGATGTAAAAGTTTTGCCAACTTTTTCATATGATTGTAAATATAGCCCAGTATATTTAAAATTATTATTTAAATATGTGAAAGAAAATACAACAATTGAGATTGAAGATAAATATGCTGATGGACTATTTCATAGATGGAGCGGTGACGCTATAGAAATGAATCGTGGTGAACTTTTAGTTTATTCTGCATAAGTATATAATTTAGATAGGTGTTTAGGAGTATTTATTATGACAACAGTAGTAACAGATAATTGTAGGGGATGTCGCTTCACTGATTGTGTTTCAGTATGTCCTGTTGAAGCATTTCATGTTGATGATGAGATGCTGTACATTAATCCAGATGTTTGCATTGATTGTAGCGCGTGCGTTCCAGAATGTCCTGTAGAAGCAATTTTTGAAGAAGATGATCTACCTGATGGTCAAGAACACTGGGTTGATATTAATGAAGAAAGGTCGCAGGAAACACCAAACATTACAGATACCCTTGAGCCATTAGAAGGCGCAGAAGATAAAAGGGAAGCATTAGGTTTATAATACTTTATAAAGAGTGAGAAAAAATGAGCAAATTAGGAAGTTCAGATAACCCATTGAAGGTTGCAATTGTTGGAGCTGGCCCAAGTGGTTTTTACGCAGCAGACGCGCTGATTACATCAGAGTTAAAAGTTGAAGTTAATCTAATAGAAAAATTATGTGCACCATACGGTCTTGTTAGAACTGGTGTTGCTCCAGACCACCCTTTAATTAAAAAAAGTATAGAAAAATTTGCTGTTATGGCGGAGCCAGAAGAATTTAATTATTTTGGAAATGTTGCTGTAGGAAAAGACATTACAGTTGATCAATTAAAAGAATCGCATCATGCAGTTATTATTACAATGGGTGCAGAAACAGATAGGAAGCTTGGAATACCAGGAGAAGATTTAAAAGGAAGTCATACAGCCACAGAATTTGTAGCTTGGTATAACGGTCACCCAGAATACAGAGAAAGAGAGTTTGATCTTTCGCATGAAACCGCAGTAATAATTGGACAAGGAAATGTTGCGGCTGATGTTGCAAGAATTTTATCTAAAACTGTAGATGAGCTAAAATGCACAGATATCTCACAACACGCTTTAGATGTTTTAGAGGACAGTAAAGTTAAAAATATTTATGTAGTTGGAAGGAGAGGCCCAGCTCAGGGCGCCATGACTTCTAAGGAGCTCAAGGAGTTTGGTGAATTACGTGAGTGCGATACTTTTGTAGATCCCGCTGAAGCAATTTTAAATAAATCTAGCCAAGATGAATTGAGCGATAGGAATGGAAGAGCTGCCAAAAAGATTTATGAATTATTTGCTGGTTATGCAGAACCAAAAAAAGCACATAAGGCGAGAAGTTTTCCTTGGACAAGAGCATATGTAAAACCAAAGAAATGTCATATACAATTTCTAAGAAGTCCGGTTGAACTAAAAGGAAATAAAAAACTTGAAACAGTTGTGTTTGAAAAAAATGCATTATCAGGAGACCCTTTTAAACAATCAGCAAGAGGCACAGGGGATCTGGAAGAATTAAAAGCTGGTCTTTTGTTTAGGAGTATTGGATACAGAGGCGTTGCTTTGGATGGCGTTCCTTTTCATGATGCTTGGGGAGTAATTCCGAATGATAAAGGGCGCGTTACAGAAGACAACGAAAATAATGTTGTAGTTCCTCAGTTATATACAGCTGGATGGATTAAAAGAGGCCCAAGTGGAATTATTGGAACCAATAAAGCTTGTGCAAATGAAACAATTGCAGAGTTAATGAAGGATATTGAAAACCTTGACGATAAAAAAAGTAAGTTAGGAAATAAAAAAATATATGAAGTTCTTGATTCAAATAAAGTTAGGTATATTAATTTCATTGAGTGGGAAGTTATAGATAAACATGAAGTTGACAATGGAAAACCAAAAGGCAAGCCTAGAGAAAAATTCACATACACGGATGAGATGTTAGGGTTACTCACTTAATGTTTATCTTAACAAATTAAATAATTAATATGAAAATATTCCATGGATTCAATACAAATTCAATCCGTGGAGATTTTTTTGGCGGGTTAACAGCTGCTGTTGTTGCATTGCCATTAGCCTTAGCATTCGGTGTTGCTTCAGGACTAGGACCATTACCAGGTTTGTATGGCGCAATAATCGTAGGTTTTTTTGCAGCGCTTTTTGGGGGAACTCCAACGCAAATAACTGGTCCAACTGGCCCAATGACTTTAGTCGTTGCTTCTATATTTCTTTACTTTGATAAAAATATAGAAATAGTTTTTTTTATAATATCTTTGTCTGGCTTCATACAGATTTTGATCGGCATGAGTACTCTTGGTGAGTATGTTAAGAAAATACCTTCCTCAGTAGTTACAGGTTTTATGTCTGGAATTGGATTAATAATTATAAGTTTGCAGATTCCAGTTTTGCTTGGCCTTGGTTCAGATGGTAGCGTTATTTCTTCTTTATCAAAACTTCAAAACATTTCAAATTATAATGCCGATGCATTAGTAATTGGTTTAATTGGTTTACTTATAGTAATATTTTTTCCTAAAAAAATAGATTATCTTATTCCTAGACCGGTGATTGCTCTTATATCCGGAACTTTTCTTACAAGTATGTATTTTGCAAATCAAGATATAATAGGACAAATACCATCAGGAATTCCAAATTTCTCAATATACATCCCTACATTACAAGAACTTCCAGAAGTATTATATTTCTCACTAATGCTCGCCTCATTAGGAATCATTGATAGCCTATTAACTTCTGTAGTTGCAGATAATATGACAAAAACTAGTCATCTTCCCAATAAAGAGTCAGTAGGCCAAGGAATAGGAAATATAATATCAGGATTTTTTGGCGGCTTAGCTGGTGCTGGAGCGACAATGAGAACTGTTGTAAATATTCAAAGTGGTGGAAAAACTCCTTTTTCTGGCTTGGTTCATTCAATAATTTTGATAATGATTCTTGGTGTTGCTGGAAACTATGCCTCCATGATTCCATTGGCAATATTAGCTGCAATATTAATTAAGGTTGGTTACGATATTATTGATTGGGAATTTGTGTCAGAAATAAAATCTAAATCAAGAATAGATATATTTGTAGTTTTGCTAGTAATATTTTTAATAGTATTTGTAAATTTATTAGCAGCAATATTTTTTGGAACTTTGGTTTCGTATTTTTTAAAAAATTTTTTTGAAAACTAAAGTGGAAGTTGCGAATGTAGGGTAAGGTCATCTTTACCTAAATTTAAAGTTACATTAGCTTTGCTTAATTAATTTTATTTTGGCCTAAAGAAAGAAATTTTTCTAGCTCTTAAAGCTAGTATTGCAAGAGCAAGAATTAAAATAGCACCTGATTCATATAATAAGATTACTGGATCAAAATCTTTTCTTTGTAAAATAATTAAACGTGCTAAAGCAGTGATCGCAATAAAAATAGGATGTGAAATTGCAATTCTATTTGTAACATAATATTCTTTAATCATTCCTATGACTTCTAGAAAAATAAATAACAATAAAATATCAGCAAGACTTACTTTACCTAGATCTACAACTTTTATGATTTCCTGACCTATTGCTGTAATTGTTGCAAATAGCAATATAACTAGTATTATTTTTTCAACTACATCAAAATATTTTGAAGCAGTATTTAACATATTTTTACTCATATTCAATTATCCTAGCATAATCAATATTTCTCTACAATATTGTGCTAAATAGTTATAAGGATAAGGCTTTATCTGCTATGCTATCGAACAACTTACAAATTAGTACTAGGAAAAGCAAATTGAAAATTAAAATTTTTACCTCGCTCGTTTCATTTTCATTATTTATACCAAGATTTTATAATGGAAAAATTATTAAAGTACTAATTCAAGACGGTATCAAAGTTGGTATTAGTACTGAACGTTGGATGTCTGATCTTTTAAATAAAATACACAATATTAAAAAAATTAAAAATTTTCATGATGTTGGTGCTAACTTAGGGCAAACTTTAGTCAAGATTAAAACTATTGATAACAGTATTAATTATCATGCGTTTGAACCAAACTATTTATGCTCAAATTATTTAAGTAAGCTTATTAAAATTAATAACTGGATAAATACTCACATATATCCGATAGGTATTTTTAATGAAGACTCACTAATGTATCTTGAGGGAAAATCTGATTACGATAAAAGCTCGTCAATTATGCCTGATTGCGCTGAGACTAAAAAAATAGTTAGAAAAATCACTTCATTTTATACATACGAAAGTATTAAAAAATTAATTGGCGATGAAAGTGTTGATATTATTAAAATAGATACTGAGGGCTCTGAATTGGAAGTAATTCAAAGCTACAAAAGTCTCTTAACTAAAGATTCACCTTTAGTGCTAATAGAGGTGTTAAAACTTCAAAAAGACAATGTAAAAAAAATAAAAAGGGATCAAGACTTATCTGTTTTTATTCATAGCCTGAATTATAATATTTATAGAATATATAAAGATTCAAATAATAAGTTAGTTAATTTAAAAAAAGAAAATTCTCTTGGAACATATGATGATAATTTGTATGCAGATCATTTGTTAATACATGATTCTAAAATTAACACCTATAAAAAGTTGATATCTGAAAATTAATCTTTTTTTTTAAAGGTTTAAGCAATATTTTTGTTGACTACTATCATCCTGTACTTCAAAATTCTTCCCTTGATCGGAGGGGTACTCAAGCGGTCAACGAGGGCAGACTGTAAATCTGCTGGCTATGCCTTCGGAGGTTCGAATCCTCCCCCCTCCACCATTAATTACAATATTTTATTATGTCTGATAGAATATAATGAAAGAGATATTTGGGTGAATTTGCTTTAATAACAAGGTTTTGAGCTGTTTTTTGTATGATTTTATTTGCGGGTGTAGTTCAATGGTAGAACTACAGCCTTCCAAGCTGTTGATGCCGGTTCGATCCCGGTCACCCGCTCCAATAAAATTAACAAAAATTTAGAGCAATCGTGTTAAAAACAGTATACAATCTTGCCCATATAGCTCAGTAGGTAGAGCACTTCCTTGGTAAGGAAGAGGTCACCGGTTCAAATCCGGTTATGGGCTCCATGAATAAGAAAACACTATAGGCCGCGGAGGGCGATAGAGATGTCAAAAGCAAAATTTGAAAGAAATAAACCACATATGAATGTGGGTACAATTGGTCACGTTGATCATGGTAAAACTACATTAACAGCTGCTATTACAAAAGTTATGGCAGAAAAAATGGGTGGTGAATTTAAAGATTACGGCGATATTGATAATGCTCCTGAAGAAAGAGAAAGAGGGATTACAATTGCTACAGCTCATGTTGAATATGAGTCTGATAATCGTCATTATGCTCATGTTGATTGCCCAGGACATGCTGACTATGTAAAAAATATGATTACAGGTGCAGCTCAAATGGACGGTGCTATATTAGTAGTAAGTGCTGCTGATGGAGCAATGCCTCAAACAAAAGAACATATACTATTAGCACGTCAAGTTGGTGTTCCAAATATAGTTGTATTTTTAAATAAAGCGGATCAAGTTGATGACGCTGAATTAACTGAACTAGTAGAAATGGAAATAAGAGAATTGCTAAGTTCGTATGATTTTGATGGTGACAATATTCCTTTTGTAAGTGGATCAGCACTTAAAGCATTAGAGGGCGATACTTCAGATATCGGTGCTCCAGCAGTAGAAAAAATTGTTGAAGCAATGGATACCTTTTTTCCACAACCAGAGAGAGCAACAGATGGTGATTTCTTGATGCCAGTAGAAGATGTATTTTCAATATCTGGAAGAGGAACAGTGGTAACAGGAAGAATTGAGAGAGGTATCATCAATGTGAATGATGAGATTGAGATAACAGGTATTAAAGATACACAAAAATCAGTTTGTACTGGAGTTGAGATGTTTAGAAAACTTCTTGATCGAGGTGAGGCTGGTGACAACGTCGGTGTTTTATTAAGAGGAACAAAAAGAGAAGAAGTTGAACGTGGACAAGTTTTATGTAAACCAGGATCAATAAAGCCTCACACAAAATATGAGTGTGAAGTTTATATTCTTTCAAAAGATGAAGGCGGAAGACATACTCCATTTTTCAATGGATACAGACCTCAGTTCTATTTTAGAACAACAGATGTTACAGGAGCAGCTACATTACCAGCAGGTACAGAAATGGTAATGCCAGGTGATAATGTTAGTATGACAGTAGAGCTAATTGCGCCAGTTGCTATGGAACAAGGTTTGAAATTTGCTATCCGTGAAGGCGGGAGAACAGTTGGAGCTGGAGTAGTATCAAAAATTATTGAATAATATTTTTTTGACAAATAAACATAAGCGGGCTTTTAAACTCCCGCTTTTTTGATTTTTAAAATATAGGCCAGTGGCTCAATTGGTAGAGCATCGGTCTCCAAAACCGGAGGTTGGGGGTTCGAGTCCCTCCTGGCCTGCCAGAATATGAATTATGGTTGCTAATAAATTGGAAGTAGAAACAAATAAAAATAGAAATGATTTGGTAAAATGGATTTTAGCAGGAATAATATTTGCCGGATCAATTTTAGCTTTTTATTATTTAGATCAGTATCCTTTAATTTATAGAATACTTGGTTTGGTTGGGGCTACATTAATAGATTTTTTAATAGTATTTAATACTGAAAAAATCAAAACTCTTAGAGTATTTACGCATGATGCTAGAGTAGAATTAAAGAAAGTTATTTGGTCAACTAAAGCAGAAGTTATCCAGACAACACTAATAGTTTTTGTGGTTGTTATTATAATGTCTGTTTTATTATGGTTATTAGATAAGCTCCTTGGAGCTGGAATTAAATTTTTGTTAGCATAGATAATATTTAACTACGGTGGATTTTGTATGTCGTTAAAATGGTTCGTGGTACACGCTTATTCTGGTTATGAAAATCAGGTAAAAAAGTCTTTATTAGAAAGAATAGAGATGGAAGGCATGGCTGATAGTTTTGGAAAAATACTAGTACCAACTGAAGA
>Ga0209335_10002442_pt1 | contig 19615 bp, 14 predicted proteins | sample COG_09_FD_184753 | JGI IMG/M metagenome (GOLD analysis project Ga0209335, IMG submission 184753) | Pelagic Microbial community sample from North Sea - COGITO 998_met_09 (SPAdes) (version 2) | ecosystem: Environmental > Aquatic > Marine > Neritic zone/Coastal water | place: Helgoland, sampling...
GGTGGTATTTTAATTACTATCTTATTTCTATTTACAATTGCGACTGCAGTAAGCTTCCATAACTTCCTTCATTTACCACCAGCTATGGGTATGATGACTGGACTGGGCTATCTTATGGTTGTGAGTTACTTTATCAAACGTCAAAACCCGAGTGAAAATAAATCCGAAAAGTTTGATATTTTTACAATGGTATCAAGGGCTGAATGGGATACACTTCTATTTTTCTTTGGTGTTATTGTTAGTGTTGGTGGACTAGGCTTTATGGGTTATTTAGCTCTAGTTTCTGAAGCGATGTATGTTCAGCTAGGTGCTACTTACGCAAATGTACTAGTTGGAATCTTGTCGGCGATTGTGGACAATATCCCGGTCATGTTTGCTGTCTTAACAATGACGCCAGATATGTCTCTGGGTCAATGGTTATTGGTTACTTTGACAGCAGGAGTTGGCGGAAGTCTCCTGTCAATTGGATCAGCAGCTGGCGTGGCCTTAATGGGACAATCAAAAGGTTATTATACTTTTGTGTCACACTTAAAATGGATTTGGGCAATTGCTCTAGGATATGCTGCGAGTATTTTGGTACATTTGTGGATTAATTCAGCGCTTTTTGATGTCCCAATCTAACCTCTATATAGATATTGGAAACTCAGCTATTAAATGGCGTACGAGTGATTCAAAAGTTTTTTCAGAGGATATAGAAAATTTTTCAATAACAGCGCTTAACCCGTCAAATGTTGCTTGGTTGAGTGCTGTCGCTCATTCAGACATTGTTCAGGAAATTTCCACTCATTTTGAGGCAATCAACATTATCAAACCTCACAAGAGATTTGGAAATCTTACACTCTCATATGATGATCCTTCTATGTTAGGTGCAGATCGTTTCTTAGCTATGTTAGGCGCAATAAATCACTTTCCTAATAATCCGCTTTTAGTAATCGATATTGGGAGCGCTATTACTTTTGATGTGATTGATAAGAATGGACTTCATCAGGGAGGACTCATAATGCCAGGTATGAAAGCTCTTAGAGAGAGTTTTGAAAAGTTTAAAATGAGTGATTTAAGTCTTGACTTAAAAGGCTTAGCAAATAATACAGATGATGCTTGGAAGCAAGGAACCTATGCAATGATGATTGGCGCTATTAATTATCAAATTGAAAGTTTTCAATCCCACTTTACTGATGGCGTTGTGACTGCTTGTGGAGGTGTGGCAAAAGAAATTAAAAAGGAACTTCCCAAATCTATAGAGCTCTTTGATAATTTGGTTTTAGATGGCTTAGAAAGCTATAGCCAATCTATGGGATAATCCAATTAAACATTTAATCCTTAAATAAATAAAATGAAAGATCATCGCGTACTATCAGGAATGCGTCCTACTGGCCAACTTCATCTTGGGCATTACCATGGTGTTCTTAAAAACTGGGCTAGACTTCAAAATGAGTATGATTCTTATTATTTTGTAGCTGATTGGCATGCGTTCACAACACACTATTCTGATAGGATTGATTTAGAAAAAAATGTCTCAGATATGGTTGTTGACTGGTTGGCAACTGGCCTCAATCCAAACACTGCGACTCTTTTTGTTCAGTCTAAAGTCCCTGAGCATGCAGAGCTTCATTTGCTACTATCTATGACAACCCCCCTTAGTTGGTTAGAGAGGGTCCCATCGTTTAAAGATCAGCAAGAAAAATTAAAATCTAAGGACTTGTCTACTTACGGTTTTTTAGGTTATCCACTTCTTCAAAGTGCTGACATATTGATCTATAAGGCTGGTCTTGTTCCTGTAGGAGAGGATCAAGTTGCGCATGTTGAGTTTACAAGAGAGGTTGCTAGACGTTTTAATTATGTCTACGGCAGAGAGTCTGATTTTGAAGAGAAAGCTGAATTAGCGATTGGAAAGATGGGTAAGAAGCAATCTAAACTATATAGAGAACTAAGAAAAACCTATCAAGAGACGGGTGATGATGAATCTTTGTTCAAGGCAAAAGCGCTTCTTGGAGAGCAGCAAAACATTACCTTTGGAGATAGAGAAAGACTCTTAGGTTTTATTGAAGGCCTGGGAAAAATTATACTTACTGAGCCTGAGGCGCTTCTTACGAAAGCATCAAAAATGCCTGGTCTGGATGGTCAAAAAATGTCTAAGTCCTATAATAATACGATCTCATTAAGAGAAGAGCCTGAATCAGTTAAGCAAAAGGTAAATAGAATGCCAACAGATCCTGCTCGTATTAAGCTTACAGATGCTGGAGATCCAAATAAATGCCCTGTTTGGCAGATGCATCAAATTTATTCTTCTGATGAGACACTGAACTGGGTAAAGGAAGGCTGTACTAAAGCTAAAATAGGGTGCATTGAGTGTAAAAAGCCGATTGTAGACTCTATCAATTCAGAATTAGATCCCATTCAGCAAGAAATAACGAAGTATGAGGCCAACCCTAACCTTATTCAAGAAATAATCTTTGAGGGCTCTGAAAGAGCCCGAATAGTGGCAAAAACTACTATGGAAGAAGTTCGAGATGCTATGGGCATAACCTACTAAATTAAGCTGTAAATTCATGTCTGAAAGATTACAGAAACTTATTGCAAATGCAGGATATGGCTCAAGGCGCTGGGCAGAAAGATTAATTGAGCAAGGCAGAATTTCAATCAATAACCAAGAAGCTAAGCTTGGAGATAAAGCCCTTGTAACTGATAAAGTTACCATTGATGGAAGGTTAATAGATCTTCAGCGTTATGCAGAGGAAGAAACAAAAGTGCTAATCCTAAATAAACAAGCTGGGGTTATATGCTCAAATAAAGATGAAGAAGGCCGAAAAAGTGTTTTTGATTTTCTTCCAGAGAATACGCGATGGGTTATGGTGGGCCGTTTGGATCTGAATACTTCAGGGCTACTTCTTTTCACCAATAATGGAGATTTAGCAAATAAATTAATGCATCCTAGCTCAGAAATAGATAGAGAGTATGCAGTTCGAGTTTTGGGAAAGGTAGAAAATGAGCATATCAAACAGCTCACATCTGGCTTAGAGTTAGATGACGGCTTTGCAAAATTTCATCGAGTCACTCTTGGAGGCGGAGAGGGTGCTAATCGTTGGTATCATGTGGTTGTTAGAGAGGGCAGAAAAAGAGAAGTAAGGAGGCTATGGGAAGCATTAGATTTTAAAGTTTCTCGACTTATTAGAACAAGATTTAGTGATATACGTTTGCCAGAAAATTTGCGTGCAAATCAATCAGAATATCTCAAACCGAAACAGGTGCAAGCGCTCCTCAAGTCAGTGAATTTATAGAGTTTAATCAGTGCCCTTTTAGAAGTTTTTAATTTACATTTGCAAGGGATTATCAATCTTGATAAACCTTATGTGTCAAGTATAATGGCGTTTTTAGATAGTAATAATATATCCTGGAATGTCTGACTACAAAAACACCTTAAACTTGCCTGCTACTGATTTTCCAATGAAGGCTAACCTGGCAAATCGAGAAGGGTCTTTTCTTAAAGATTGGCAAGACAAAGATATTCATCAACAAATTCGTCAAAAATTTAAAGGCAAGCCACTATTCGTTTTGCATGACGGCCCCCCTTATGCAAATGGCGATATTCATATCGGACATGCTGTTAATAAAGTCCTTAAAGATGTTATTGTAAAAAGCAAAACCTTGTCGGGTTATGATGCTCCTTATGTCCCTGGCTGGGATTGTCATGGTCTGCCAATTGAGCACATGGTTGAAAAAAAGAAAGGAAAAGTTGGACATAAAATTTCTGCTGACGAGTTTCGAGCTGCTTGCAGAGAGTATGCAGATAAGCAAATTGAAAAACAAAAAGTTGATTTTAAGCGATTAGGAATTTTTGGAGATTGGGATAACCCTTACTTAACTAAAAATTTTAAATATGAAGCTGATATTGTTCGTGCACTTGGAAAAATTGTAAAAAATGGCCATCTTACTAAAGGCTTTAAGCCTGTTCATTGGTGCACAGAGTGCTCATCTGCTCTCGCTGAAGCTGAAGTTGAGTACAAAGACAAAGGTTCTGATACGGTTGATGTTGCCTTCAACGTCATTGGTGATTTTTTTGAGAATGATAAACCTGTAGCTCTTATTATTTGGACCACTACGCCTTGGACACTTCCGGCTAATGAAGCTGTTTCACTTCATCCCGATCTTGATTATGCTCTAGTTGATGTTGGTAAGTCCCTCTATATTTTGTCTGATGATTTACTTGAGTCTTCTCTTGAAAGATATGGAGTCAAAGACTTCAAAAAACTAAGTAAAACATATAAGGGCTCTGAACTTGAGGGGCTTATGCTTCAGCATCCATTTTATGACAAACAAGTCCCAGTTATTCTTGGAGAGCATGTGACCACTGAAACAGGAACTGGAGCTGTTCACACTGCGCCAGCTCATGGTCAGGATGACTATGTGGTTGGCTTGCAATACAACCTTCCTGTAGACTGTCCAGTAGATGGAAGAGGTGTATTCATAGATTCTACAGAGGGCGTTGCAGGAGAATTTATTTTTAAGGCTAATGCAACGATTATAGGACTACTTGAAAGCCATGGTACGTTGGTCAAACATGAGCCTATTACCCACTCCTATCCGCATTGCTGGAGACATAAAACACCAGTTATCTTTCGTGCAACACCACAATGGTTTGTCTCAATGACGAAAAAAAACCTAAGAGATAAGGTTAACGATGAAATATTGAATGTTAAGTGGATTCCAAATTGGGGACAAAAACGAATTGAACTAATGGTTGGCAATCGCCCAGACTGGTGTATATCCCGTCAAAGATATTGGGGCTCTCCAATCACCTTATTTATTAATAAAAATACTGGAGAGTTGCATCCTGATACTGAAAAATTGTTTGAAGTTGTTGCTAAAAAAATTGAGCTTGATGGAATTGAGGCTTGGTTCAAACTTAAGGTAGAGGATGTTTTAGGCGCTGAAGCCAAAGATTACGAGAAAACGACTGACACTTTAGATGTTTGGTTTGATTCTGGTGTAAGTCATTATGCCGTTCTAAAGGCAAGCAGTTATTTAAGTGATGTGGCTGATATGTATCTTGAGGGATCGGATCAGCATCGAGGATGGTTCCAGTCATCTCTTTTAACTTCTTGTGCTATTAATGAAAGAGCACCATACAAGCAGGTTTTAACTCATGGCTTTACTGTGGATCAAAATGGACACAAGATGAGTAAATCTCTTGGCAATGTGATTCCCCCACAAAAGGTAGTCAACTCTTTAGGCGCAGATATATTAAGACTATGGATTGGAAGTACTGATTACTCTGGAGAGATGACTGTTTCTGATGAAATTCTAAATCGAAGTGCGGATAGCTATAGAAGAATTAGGAATACAATGCGCTTTATGCTTGCAAATATGCAGGGCTTTGATCCAAAGAATGATTTAGTTGATATGAATGACATGCTCGTTCTTGATCGGTGGATTGTCTCAAAAACGCATGATTTACAGCAACAAGTTATAAATGAGTACGATAATTATAATTTTCATTTTGTTATGAAAGCTATCCTTAATTTTTGCACTAATGATTTAGGTGGTTTTTATTTAGATGTCATTAAAGATAGACAATATACGACTCAAACTGACTCTCTAGCGAGACGCTCTGCTCAAAGTGCACTATTTCATATCTCTCATGCAATGGTTCGATGGTTATCACCCATCCTCTCATTTACTTCAGAGGAAATATGGCAATTTTTGCCTGGAGCTAGCAATGAAAGTGTTTTCCTTCAAACCTGGTATGAGGGTCTAGAGGGGAATTTCGATAGTCCTGTGATAGAATCTTGCAGAGATATTAATACGCATTTAAGAAAGGAGCTTGAAGAGATGAGGCGAAATAAGGTTATAGGATCGTCTCTTGATGCCGAAGTTGATATTTATTGTAAAGATGAGAATTATCAAAACTTGTTAGGCCTTAAGGATGAATTAAGATTTGTCTTTATCACCTCTGAAGCAAGGGTCAATGAATTATCGAGCAAACCATCAGACGCAAAAGAGATTGATAGCTCAATCGCAATTAAAGTTTACAAAAGTAAACATCAAAAGTGTGTTCGTTGTTGGCATCATCGCCCAGAAATTGGTCAAAATAAAATGCATAATGATTTATGTGACAGATGCGTTGAGAATGTCTCAGGTAAGGGCGAAAATAGGGTGTTTGCATAGTGACAGGTCATCCAAAAATTCTCAATGTTGAGCTTGGCTCAAAGTCATACCCCATATTTATTGGAAGTGAACTACTGTCTCAAAAATCTTTTATTACTGATCATATACATGGTCAACAGGTCATGATTGTGTCCAATACTACCGTGGCGCCTATCTATTTAGATCAAGTTGCCAGGCAGTTAGATGGATACAATGTTGAGTTCATCATATTGCCAGATGGAGAGCAATACAAAACACTAGAAACCGTTAATACCATTTTTGATGCTCTTTTAAAGTCAAAGTTTGATAGAACTTCAACTCTTATTGCGCTTGGTGGTGGAGTGGTGGGTGATATTACTGGCTTTGCGGCAGCCTCGTATCAAAGAGGGATTAACTTTATTCAAATCCCTACGACATTATTGTCTCAGGTAGACTCTAGTGTTGGAGGAAAAACTGGCGTTAACCATGATCTAGGTAAAAATATGATAGGCGCTTTTTTTCAACCAAAAGCAGTCATTATTGATGTGAATACCTTAGATACCTTGAATGATCGAGAATTTTCTGCTGGGATGGCTGAAGTCATCAAGTATGGGCTTCTTGGTAATGCTGATTTTCTCTCAATGATTGAAGAGAATATTGAATTGATTATGAATAGGGACAAAGACTTAATAACAGATGTAATCTTTCGCTCATGTGAGGATAAAGCTCGAATTGTAGCCTTAGATGAATTTGAAAATGGTAGAAGGGCGTTATTGAATTTAGGTCATAGCTTTGGGCACGGTATTGAGAATACTTTTGGGTATGGAGTATATTTGCATGGTGAAGCAGTTTCTATTGGTATGCATATGGCTGCTATGCTTTCAATGCTTGAGGGAGATTTATCTAAAGAAGATATCAATCGAATTCAAAACATACTATCAAAAGCCAATCTACCCACAACAATCAAAAAATCTATGGATAGTGAATCCTTAATTAAGGCAATGTCTTTGGATAAGAAATCGATTGATGGCAATATACGATTAGTTCTTCTTAAGAGTATTGGAGATTCGTTAATTACGGGTTCTTATTCGAAAGAAAATTTTAATACAGTTATTTCAAATTTTTGTCACTAAAGTAATTTAAATATGTCACTAGATAAAAACAAAGTTAAAGAAATCGCTTTTTTAGCAAGATTGAGTATTCAGGACTCAGAGCTAGAGCAAAGCACTCAAGAGCTTAATAATATTCTTGGTCTAATGGATCAACTTGGTGAGATAGATACTGGAGACGCAGAGCCCATGGCACATCCATTAGAGATGTCTCAACGCCTTAGGGAGGATCAGGTGACAGAAGATGATTTATCTGAAGAATTTCATGAGATTGCCCCCAAGACAGGAAATAATCATTTTTTGGTTCCAACCGTAATTGAATAATGATGCATAATCTAACCATTGCTGAGCAAATTAAAGGGCTAAAAAATAGAGATTTCTCATCTTTAGAGCTCACTAAGCATTATCTAAATCGAATTGATAATTCAAATTTAAATGCTTTTATATCGGTCACCAGTGATCAGGCTATTAATCAAGCAAAAATGGCAGATTCAATATTGGCCAAAGGAAATGCTGCAAGCCTGACTGGAATACCTTATGCGCACAAAGATATTTTTTGTACAAAGGGCATAAAAACCAGTGCAGGGTCAAAGATGCTAGACTCTTTTATTTCGCCTTATGATGCAACCCTAAGTGATAAGCTAAACTCTCAAAATATGGTTATGCTTGGTAAAACTAATATGGACGAGTTTGCGATGGGTTCATCCAATGAAAATTCATATTATGGACCTGTAAAAAATCCATGGGATACAAAAAAAGTGCCTGGCGGCTCTTCAGGAGGCTCTGCTGCTGCAGTTGCATCTCGTATTTCTCCCTTTGCTACTGGAACAGATACAGGTGGCAGTATTCGTCAACCGGCTAGTTTATGTGGCATAACAGGACTCAAGCCAACCTATGGTAGGATTTCTCGTTATGGAATGATAGCTTATGCTTCGAGCTTGGATCAAGCAGGCCCAATGACGAGAACGGCTGAGGATTCTGCAATTATTCTAAATGCAATGGCTGGTTTTGACTCAAAAGATTCGACTAGTGCTAATATATCAGTGCCTGATTACACTCAAAATTTATCAAAGTCATTAAAAGGACTTAAGATTGGACTGCCTAAAGAATATTTTTCAGAGGGTTTAGACAAGGGTGTTGAAAAAGTAGTGATGAATGCTATTAATGATTATGAGGCTATGGGAGCTAAGATTATTGAAGTGTCATTGCCGAATTCAATTCATGCCATTCCTGCTTACTATATTGTTGCCCCATGTGAGTGCTCTTCAAATCTATCAAGGTTTGACGGCGTCAGGTATGGATACCGATGTGATGACCCGAAAGATTTAAATGATCTATATTTGAGATCTCGCTCTGAAGGCTTTGGTGACGAGGTCAAAAGAAGAATTATGATTGGCGCTTATGCACTATCTGCTGGATATTATGATGCTTATTATCTTAAAGCTCAAAAAGTCCGTCAGCTCATAAGTGAAGATTTTAAAGTAGCATTCAAAGAAGTTGATGTTGTCATGGGTCCCGTTTCTCCTACAGCAGCCTTTGACTTGGGTTCTGTTAAAGATCCTGTATCAATGTATTTGGCAGATATCTATACCCTTTCAGTTAATTTAGCAGGACTTCCAGGCATGAGTATTCCTGCTGGATTTTCAGATAATTTACCTGTTGGTCTTCAATTAATTGGTAACCATTGGTCTGAAGAATTATTGCTTAATACTGCACATCAGTTTCAAATGGTAACTGATTGGCATAATGCATCTCCAGTTGATTAATGAGGAGCTATTTATGACATGGGAAACGGTAATTGGGCTTGAAATACATTCACAGTTAAAAACTAAATCAAAAATTTTTTCTGGTGCATCTACCGCCTTTGGTGCAAAAGCAAACACGCAAGCATGTGCCGTTGATCTTGGTTACCCTGGCGTTCTTCCGGTTCTTAATCAGGAGGCCGTTAAAATGGCTCTCAGGTTTGGTTTATCTGTCAATGCAACGATAAACAAGCACTCTATTTTTGCTCGTAAGAATTATTTTTATCCAGATCTTCCAAAGGGTTATCAAATTTCACAATTTGAAATTCCAATCGTTGGAAATGGGGTCATAGATATCTCTTTAGAGAATGGTGAAAATAAAATAGTCGGAATTACTCGCGCTCACCTTGAGGAGGATGCAGGAAAATCAATTCATGATATGTATGATGAATATACAGCAATCGATTTAAATCGTGCTGGCACTCCTTTATTAGAGATTGTATCAGAGCCTGATATGAGTAGTGCAAAGGAAGCTGTTGCTTATGCTAAGAAAATACACGCTTTAGTTCAATACATCGATATTTGTGATGGCAATATGCAGGAAGGCTCTTTTCGATGTGATGCGAATGTCTCAGTTCGAAAGCACGGCGATAAGCTTGGGACTCGAGCAGAACTTAAAAATATAAATTCATTTAAATTTTTAGAAAAAGCGATCAATCTTGAAGTAGAAAGACAGATCGATATCTTGGAGGAGGGGGGGTCAGTAGTTCAAGAGACAAGGCTCTATGATTCAATTAAAAATGAAACCAGATCCATGCGCTCTAAAGAAGAAGCGAATGACTACAGGTATTTCCCAGATCCTGATCTTCTTCCAGTAGTTGTTAGTGATGAACTCCTCTTAGACATTAAAAAATCACTTCCCGAATTGCCTACTGAAAAGAAATTAAGGTTTGTTGATAAATTAGGTTTGAGCGCCTATGATGCCGAAATCTTAACCTCTCAAAAAGAGGTCGCAGACTATTTTGAAACAATAATCAATAAAGGCGCAGATGCTAAGCTCTCTGCTAACTGGGTCATGGGTGAGCTCTCTGCAGCTCTAAATAAAAACCAAGTCGAAATTAATAATTCTCCAATACCTTCAAATGAATTATTTGTGTTAATCTCAAGAATTACTGACAATACAATCTCTGGAAAAATTGCTAAAGATGTTTTTAAGCTAATGTGGGAAGGTAATGGAAGTGTTGATGAAATTATTGAGAAGCAAGGCCTTAAGCAAATGACTGACTCCAGTGCTTTAGAGTTGATCATAGAAGATATTATTTCTAACAACCTCGATCAAGTAAAGCAGTTTCGAGATGGAAATTCCAAGCTTCTAGGTTTTTTTGTTGGCCAAGTGATGAAGGCTACACAAGGAAAGGCAAACCCTAAACAGGTTAACCAAATATTAAATGAAAAACTCTCTTAAATTTAAGGATTTAGGTGCTGATTTCTTTGCGCATATCCAAACTCAAAGACTTGAAAACCCCTCTTTAATCCATGTCAATCAAAGTTTAAAGCAAGCATTAAACTTAAATATAACGGATCAAGAGTTTTTAGGGATTTGTTCTGGAGATAAGCGGTTAGGTCAAGAACGTCCTGTATCAACTGTTTATGCTGGTCACCAGTTTGGCTACTTTGTGCCTCAACTTGGAGATGGCCGCTCGTGCCTGATTGGAGAATTAGAGGGTAATGAATTATCATTAAAAGGCGCTGGAACTTCTCCATTTTCTCGGGGTGCTGATGGTCGTGCAGTTCTTAGGTCAAGCATCCGTGAATATCTATGTTCTATTGCGATGCAGGGTCTAAATATTCCTACGACAAAGGCTCTAGCAATTGTTACTAGTAGCTCAGAAGTCTATAGAGAGCATGTTGAACCTGCTGCTATTGTAACGCGAGTGGCTGAAAGCCATATTCGATTTGGACACTTTGAATATTTTTCGTCCCTAGGACAAAATGAAAATGTTAAAAAATTAGCTAATTTTGTAATAAAGCATTACATGCCAAATGTTAAGCAAGGTGATTACTTGGGTATGCTACGTGAGGTTATTCAGTCTACCGCAATAATGATTGCAAGGTGGCAAGCTCAGGGCTTCTCTCATGGCGTTATGAATACAGATAACATGTCTATTTTGGGTTTGACTATTGACTATGGCCCATTCAGTTTTATGGAGGCCTATGATCCAGGCTTTATTTGTAACCATTCAGATACGCAGGGTCGATATTCCTTTGAGAGGCAGCCATCTGTTGCATTATGGAACTTGCATCGACTTGCAGATACCCTGAAAACACTTATAGAGGAAGAGCAGTTAAAAGAAGCGCTATCAATGTATGAGAAAATCCTAGTCAAAGAATATTCTTTACTGATGAGAAATAAATTTGGCTTGGCTGTACAGGATGAAAGTGATAATGCCATAATCAGTAATTTTTTAGAACTCCTCTATACGCATAAAAAAGATTACCATCAGTCAATCCGACTACTTTCCAATGATGATCAAAGATCTTTAGGCAAGGAATTTGACCCCTGGTTTAAAGACTATCATAAGCGCCTAAAGATTGAAACAGAAGATCCAAACCAAAGGTGCGCTTTGATGAATGAGGTAAACCCAAAATATATTCTAAGAAATTATTTAGCTGAAGTGGCGATAAGAAGGGCAGAAGATCACAATGAATATGCTGAGATTGATTCTCTCTTTAAGCTTCTTAGGGCGCCCTTTGAAGAGCATGAAGGGTATGAGTCATACGATAGTGAAACACCAGAATGGGCTCAAAACCTTGAGTTAAGTTGTTCATCTTAAGATGACTAGGGCATACTGAAACCAGCTTAAAAGAAATTCAACCACAGGCCTTACTAGATAGTTAAAGCCCCCTAAAAACATTAGGCCCAGGAGAATATAAAGACCATACTGCTCTAATTGATTGTATTGATATGAGAGCCGATTAGGCAATAAGGCGCTAATCACCCTAGAACCATCCAATGGGGGAATAGGCAAGAGATTGAATACAGCAAGAACACAATTCACAAGTATTCCTACACGGCCCATTTCAATTAATACTGGTATATTCATATTGATTGCAATAATCATTATTATTAGCCAGCCAATAGCCATCAATAAATTAGCACCTGGCCCAGCCAATGCAACCCAAATCATTCCAGATTTTCCAGATCTTAGCGCATTAAAGTTAATGGGGACTGGTTTAGCCCATCCAAAGATAAAACCAGAAGATGAAAGTAATAGAACGAGTGGAATAGCAATGGTGCCTATAGGGTCGATGTGTTTGGTTGGATCTAGGGTAACTCGCCCCATCATTCTTGCAGTATGATCACCCAAAATACTGGCAACCCAGCCATGAGCTGCCTCATGAAGTGTGATTGCAAAAACCAATGGAATAATATAAATTAATAAAGTTTGAAAATCAGGCATTAGGTAAAATCGAATTATTTATTGATATAAACTCATTTTATATGAAAAGCAGTGATTTTTTAATCTCTACAGTGAAAGAGGCACCTAATGATGCCCAAATCATATCTCACCAATTAATGATAAGAGCTGGCCTCATATCTAAATTAGCATCTGGTCTTTATTCTTATCTACCCATTGGTTTGAAAATTATTCATAAAGTTGAAAAAATCATAAGAGAGGAGATGAACAAATCAAAGGCATTAGAGTTATTGATGCCAGTTGCACAGCCCGCTGAGCTATGGCAGGAATCAAAGAGGTGGGAGGAATATGGGCCTGAGTTGCTTCGTTTTAAGGATAGGCATGAAAGAGATTTTTGCATGGGCCCAACACATGAGGAAGTAATTACCAATATAGCTAAGCAGTATTTAAGAAGCTATAAGCAGCTACCTATCAACTTTTATCAAATCCAAACAAAATTTAGAGACGAAATAAGGCCTCGTTTTGGTGTTATGCGCTCCAGAGAGTTTATTATGAAAGATGCTTACTCCTTTCATATAGATGAAAAATCACTAGGTGAGACATACCAAGTTATGCATCAGACTTATTGTAATATTTTTGACAGATTGGGTTTGGATTATAGGCCTGTTTTAGCTGACTCTGGAGCTATTGGCGGTGACAGCTCTCATGAATTCCATGTTCTTGCTGAGTCAGGTGAGGATGCCATTTGTTTTTCTGATGGCTCTGGATATGCTGCCAATATTGAGAGGGCTGAAACGCTTCCTTTAGGCACACCCAAGGCCCCCAATCAAGAATTAGAAATTGCTCATACACCTGGAGTCAAAACAATTGATGATGTCTGCAATTTGTTAAAAATTAGTCCACAAAAATCAATAAAAACGCTGATTGTTGAAGGAACTGATGATAATCTTATTGCGCTTGTTTTGCGAGGCGATCATGAGCTTAATGAAGTGAAAGCAGCTAAGTTGGAGGGTGTTAAAAATCCTCTGCAAATGGCCGAAGAGAGTAAAGTTCTTAAGCAGTTAGGCTGCTCTTTTGGATCTATTGGAGTTGTAAATCTGGATATTCCAATCTTTGTCGATTACGCAGCAGCCCATTTATCAGACTTTGTATGTGGCGCTAATAGAGATGATGATCATTACATCGGAGTCAACTGGGGAAGAGACTCGAAAAAGATTATTGCTTCCGATTTACGTAATGTTGTTGCTGGAGATCCATCGCCTGATGGAAACGGCAAGATAGAGATTAAAAGAGGTATCGAGGTTGGCCATATTTTTCAGCTTGGAACTAAGTACTCAGATTCTATGAATGCTAATGTAATTGGCGAAGATGGAAGGGCAGTCAATATGAATATGGGTTGTTATGGAATTGGTGTAACTCGAATTATCGCAGCGAGTATTGAACAAAATAATGATGATCGAGGTATTATTTTTCCGCAAGCAATCGCTCCATTTGAGCTAATTATAGTCCCTATAAATTACAATAAATCATCTCGCGTTAAAGCTCTTGCAGATCAGCTTTATATGGACTGCGTAGATCAAAATATTGATGTTTTAATTGATGATCGTAAGGAGAGACCTGGCATTATGTTTGCGGACTCTGAACTTCTTGGCATTCCTCATCGCCTCGTAATCAGTGATACTCATGCTGATAATGGTAAAATAGAATATAAATCTAGAGTGCATCCTGATAAAGTAGAAATTGACTTTAACGAGGCAGTTAGTTTTATTATTGACAAGCTTGATTAGTGATTTTTCTACAATACCTCTTGCCGCAGCACCTCTTATCGAGGTTGATGTTTCGATTTGCAAGAATCAAGACCCCATGGTTAAAAAATAGTTTTACTAATTGGTTTGTTGCTACCTATAAAGTTAATTTGAGTGAAGCTGAGAGAGAAAATGTTAAAGATTATGAACACTTTAATGATTTTTTTACAAGGTCCCTTAAAAAAACCTCAAGACCAATCTCAAGCTTGCCAGTTATTTCACCAGTAGATGGTGTTGTTTCACAGGCTGGAAAAATTAACAAGTCTGAGATAGTCCAAGCTAAAGGTAAAAAATACTCAGTATCCGCTTTACTTGATGATAAATCTATCGATACTGCTTACTTTAATAGCTTTACGACAATTTATTTATCACCAAAGGATTACCACCGTATTCATATGCCCTGCGATGGTGACTTAGTTTCGATGAAGTATATTCCAGGTGACCTTTTTTCAGTGAACCAGAGAACTGTTAATGGTATAGATCAAGTTTTTGCCCGTAATGAAAGGTTAGTCTGTTTTTTTAATACTGAATTTGGTGAGATGGCTTTTATATTGGTCGGTGCAATTTTTGTTGGATCAATGCAGACTTCGTGGGAGGGACAAATAACGCCTCCATACTCTAAATCAGTTAAATACTATAATTATATGGATCAGAAAATTCGACTAGAAAAAGGGGATGAATTGGGCCGCTTCAATATGGGTTCAACTGTAATCATTCTTATGCCAAATGACTTTCCCAACTTAAGCCTTGAGGAAGGCCAAGCGCTTAAGATGGGACAATCTATTACTTAAAAACTATTTTGCTTCAAGTTCGGTCATTGATTCAATCTGACCCTCAAACTCTCTCAAGCGTTTGTAGACACTGGCAAGTTCAATAATAGTAGGCCATGAATTAAATAAATATTGAAGAGAGCCCTCTACTCTTCCAAAAGCCCTTATTATTTGCTGCATAACTCCTAAAGTCATTACTCCCGCAACTATTGCAGGTGCAAGAACAATGTATGCAACTAGAACATTAACTTGAAGATAAGCCAATCTACCAATATTAAAATACAAATAATACAAATAGCTCTTATAGTGAATGAGCCTTACACCCTCAAAAAGTTCATTAAGTGTCTTTGGCCTAACAGTTCCATCATCTTCCGCGATTACGAGAACTTTTCGATAGGCAGCCTCTCTTTTTTGAAGGTCATACTCAATACCAACAAGTCTTAATACCCATGCTAATCCGATCATCAGGAGTGTTCCACCAACTGCCCAGATTAATGCACCAGTCACTAGGCCATACTCCCAATCACCGAACCATAAAATAGGAATACCGACTGACAATCCCATTAATAATGGGAAGTACTCAATGAGTACCATGATAGATTCAATAAGACTGGTTCCCAAGCCTTCCATAATTCTAGAGAATCTGATGGTATCCTCTTGAACACGCTGTGATGCCCCTTCAATAGTTCGTGCTTTATCATAGACGCTATGATAAAACTCAACCATCGACGCTCGCCATCTAAACAGGAAGTGCGAGGTTAGAAATGAAGTTGCAAGGCCTAGAACAATCCACATAGCCGCAAGTTTTGCAAAACTCCAGAGACCACCCATATACTCGTCCATTGTTATTGCGTTAGGCTCAGCAAGAGCTTTTTGAATCATGTCATAGAATCCACCAAACCACTCATTGATCTGAACATCAATTTGTACAGAAAGCCACAATGAAGTTAGGATGACTGCTGAACCAAGATAAGCCCAAAGAAACCATTTTTTTTGCGTAAAGAATTTAAACATTTAATGTCCTTTTATTTGATATTGCTGATTTAAAATTTAGATAATACCTAATTTATTTTTGTGATTTTAACTAGTTTGATGCCCTGTTTACTCACCTGAATAATTTCAATGATTAGTGAGTCAATTTTTAAAGACAAATTATGCTGAGGAAAGCTTTGAAGCTGCTCTAAGATTAACCCATTAAGCGTTTTTGCACTATCAAAAGGTAATTTAACATTGAGCTCTGTGTTTATCTCTCTAATGCTCACTCTCGGGTCAACTAAATAGCTTCCGTCACTCTGAATCTGAATTTCCTCAATAGTTTCTCCCTGAGACGATGTAAATTGTCCAACTATTTCTTCAAGAATATCATCCAAAACAACCATTCCTTTAACCTCCCCATATTCATCAACAACTATTCCCAGCCTTCTTTTTTGTTTTTTAAAGTGCTCTAGTTGTTGGGATAAAGGAGTGCCTTCAGGAATAAAATAAGGCTCTCTAATAAATTCTTTAATTTTGCTTAGATTAATTTCTTCTTTGGCATAGATATTGAGTATATCTCTCATATGTATTGTTCCAATAATATTGTTTTCTGATCCTTCAAAAAGAAGTAGACGGTTGTGTTGAATTCGTTTAAATTGCTCAAATAATTCTTCTTCATCATTGGCATCAGCACTAACTAACTCATGGTGCGGAATCATAATATCCTCAACTTTAACTTTTTCAAGATCAATAATATTGAGCAGCATGCTCTGATAATTCTTTGACATTTGCGATTTTGAATCTTTGACAGCCATTCTGAGCTCTTCAGAATTTAAAATATCTTTACTAACATTTTTAAGTCCAAGTAGCTTTAAAATAAATTTAGAGATGATCGATATTAGATAGATCAATGGCTTGAAAATCTTTATTAGTATCTCTAATATCCAAGATGCAGGCAATGCAATTTTTTCAGGATTTTTGGCTGCAAAAGTCTTTGGCGTATTTTCTGCAAATACTAGAATGACTAAAGTCAGAACTAATGAGGCAATGATTACTGAGCCCTCTCCAAATAGTTTTAAAGAGAGAAGAGTTGCAATACTTGCTGCAAGTATGTTGACAAAGTTATTGCCAAGTAAAATACCTCCAATCAAGTAATCAATTTTGTTTAGAAGTTTCTCTACTCTTTTGGCTTGAGCATTATTCTTTGCACTTAGAGCTTTGAGTCGATAGCGATTGAGCGCCATCATCGAAGTTTCTGATGCGGAAAAGAATGCCGAAGCAATAATAAGAATAAAGAGTATAAAACTTAGCCAAAAAGTCGACAGTGATTCCAATCAGTCACCCAAAATAGTCAATGAGGTTGTATTTTAACCTTAAATCAACTTAATGGACTAAAACAAGCAGGTATGCCTATTATCGTAAATTATCAAAAGCATTAAGGCCAGGATAGACTGCCATACTCCCTAATTCCTCTTCAATCCTCAGAAGGCGATTATATTTCGCTAATCTATCTGAGCGAGATAAGGATCCTGTTTTGATCTGACCACAACTTGTCGCGACTGCCAGATCAGCGATTGTAGTATCTTCAGTTTCACCACTTCTATGCGACATCACACACGTGTAATTTGCATCAACTGCCATCTTCATCGCGTTGAACGTTTCAGTAAGCGTACCAATTTGATTGACTTTAATAAGGATTGAGTTTGCGATATTATTATCAATTCCTTTTGCAAGAATCTCACTATTAGTTACAAAAAGATCATCACCAACCAGTTGAACAGAATTTGCCAATTTATGAGTAAGCATTTCCCAGCCTTCCCAGTCATTTTCATCCATGCCGTCTTCAATTGAGATAATTGGGTATTTTTTGACCCATGATGCAAGATAATCAACAAACTCAGTATTTGTTAACTTTAAACCTTCTGATTTTAAATTGTAAGTTCCATCTTGATAAAACTCAGAGCTTGCTGCATCAATGCCAATAAAAATATCTTTTCCAGGAGTATATCCAGCACATTTAATTGCCTCAATAATCACCTCTAGCGCTTCTTCATTAGATTTCAAATCAGGTGCAAAACCGCCTTCATCACCCACAGCAGTATTAAGCCCTTTTTTATCAAGGACAGCTTTTAAATGATGAAAAATTTCAGTGCCATACCGAAGTGCCTCTTTGAAGCTGGGAGCACCTGCCGGAATAATCATAAATTCTTGAATATCGACACTATTATTGGCATGTTCACCACCATTAATAATGTTCATCATTGGAACAGGTAATTGAAAAGAATTTGAAAAATTAAATGAACGAAATAAAGATTGGTTTTGGGATTTAGCATTTGCCTTGGCGCACGCAAGAGATACTGCTAGTATTGAGTTTGCACCAAGTCTTGATTTTGTTTTTGTGCCATCTAAATCAATCATTGTCTGATCAATCATTTTTTGGTTTGATACTTCTAGATCTTGAAGGGCAGAGTTTATCTCGGTATTTATAAAATTAACTGCTTTAAGAACGCCTTTACCAAGGTAACGATTTTTGTCACCATCTCTAAGCTCTAAAGCCTCTCTTTGGCCTGTAGAGGCTCCTGAAGGAACGATGGCACGACCAATAATGCCATTAGTTAAGGTTACATCGGCTTCAACAGTAGGATTTCCTCTTGAATCTAATACTTCACGCGCATTAATTTTTTGAATCTTCATCTTTAGACTTAAAAGTTAAAAAAAGAAATTTTATAGTTGAACAATTGATTCTTTGTTACAAATTGTTTCAGAGTTACTCAAAGAATGATTTCATTTTACCAAAAAATGAGTCAGATTCAGGGTGATGCTTAGCCTCACAAGAGTTTGAAAAGTCTTTTAATAACTTCTTTTGTTTGGAGTTTAAATTGACAGGAGTTTCAACTTTGACTTGGCACAGTAAATCACCAGAACCACTATGCCTCATTGCTGGCATGCCTTTACCTCTCAACCTAAAAAGTTTAGAGGTTTGTGTGCCTGCTGGAACGTTGATTTTTAGTTTACCTTTGAGTGTAGGTACTTCAATCGATCCACCAAGTGCTGAAGTTGCAAAATCAATTGGGACTTCGCAATATAAATCATTTCCATCACGCTCAAATATAGCATGCTCTTTGATATGAATTTGAACATATAGATCTCCATGAGGGCCGCCACGCAAGCCAGCCTCACCCTCACCACTGAGTCTTATTCGATTACCAGTGTCTACACCTCCTGGGATTTTTACAGACAGAGTTTTTTGATTCCTAACAACGCCCTGACCACGACAGGTTCCACAAGGAGATTCAATTTTTTCACCAGACCCATTACATTGATTGCAAGGACGCTGGACAGCGAAAAAACCTTGTTGCATTGTCGTTTGACCTGTTCCACGACAATTTCCACAAGTTTTAACAGAAGTTCCAGGTTTTGCGCCGCTTCCAGAGCATGTGTCACAAGTATCATTTTTTGGGACTCTTATTTTGACTGTATCGCCATCAGCAGCTTGTTTTAAATCAATTTCTAAATCATATCGAAGGTCTGAGCCTCTATTGTCTGGTTTTGAATTGCCACCACCAAAAATATCTCCAAAAATGTCACCAAAGCCTCCAGCACCGCCGAATGGGTTACCACCACCAAAGCCCTGGCCACCTTGCTCTACGCCTGCATGCCCAAATTGATCAT
>Ga0209335_10002451_pt1 | contig 19588 bp, 12 predicted proteins | sample COG_09_FD_184753 | JGI IMG/M metagenome (GOLD analysis project Ga0209335, IMG submission 184753) | Pelagic Microbial community sample from North Sea - COGITO 998_met_09 (SPAdes) (version 2) | ecosystem: Environmental > Aquatic > Marine > Neritic zone/Coastal water | place: Helgoland, sampling...
TGGTGGTGCTGCCGGAGCGAATTCAAACGGTGGTGGTGGTGGTAGTAATGGTGGTGGTTTTTTCCGGCAGATGAAAGAAATGTACGACGCGTACGCGAACCAATCGAAACAACTCGAGGAGATTCGTCGAGCGACGAACGTGTTGGAAAAACGGAGAGACGAGTTTGCTCGTTTGAAAGTGGAAAACGAGAAAAAGAGGGAACAATCGGTGGAGCTTTTGAAAGAAACCGTGGAGGGTTTACGGGTGCAATTCGAAACCTTGGAGAAGGAGAAAAGAGAGGTTGGGAAGGTGGTGGATGCGATCGGGAAAGGCGCGGAGAAGAAATTGAGAGAGAAATTGGAGAAAGAGGAGCATGCATTGGAGCAACGCGTGGATGAGATGTTAGAGAAAGAAGGGTTGTTTTTCGGAGGAGGAGAAGAGGAGGAGAAAAAGAAGAAACCTCCTCCTCGGTAGGAGATGGGGAGAGTACTCGTATGTGATGCGTAAACGCTCAGTATGCAGTAGTATTAGATTTGAAAATCTTAGCGAAGCGGATTCTCAACGGTTGAGAACGAGAGGCGAACGCGGGTTTTCATCGTCGTCGGCGTCGGCGAGAGTTCTTGGTTTCTTCGACGCGTGGAATGAGTGATCGTCTTCTCTGTCGTCTTCATTATCTTGCGACTCGAAATGATGATTGAGCGGTTGCAAGACTCTTCGAGCTCCGCCGGATTTCAAGAGCAGCGATGTATTTGTAGTAGTTGTTGTGGCTTTCACAGGAGTTGGCGTTGATGCTGTTGTAGTTGTATGTGTAGTAGTTGTAGCAGTAGCCACCATGGCGTTGTCGCTTTTGTTGTTGCTGTCTTTCATCTCTTCGAGTTTCCGAGTGAGATCTTTCACTTTGAGCTGCAACGCGGCGGCGGCTTTGAATTCGCTCGCGGCAGCCGCTTTGGATGCGGCAACTTTCATTTCGCACGTTGACGTGACCAGACGTTCTTTCTCTTCGAACGAGCGTTCTAACTCCGCGCGTTTAGCATCGAACGAAGCCTCTAAATTTGCCCGCTCCTTTGTGACGCGTTCCGTTTCCTCTTCTAAAGCTTTCAATTCGAGCGCGAGTTTCTCCTTGGCTACATTTTCCGCCGTTTGGACGCGTTCGTCCGTAGTCTCTCGCAACGTTTGCATCTCTAATTCCATCCTCTTCAAAGTATCAAACATGGTCTCTTTCTCTGCTTTCACAGCTTCTATCGCTAACGTTGTCTCTTCGTCCAATTTTACCTTCATCGCCGCAATCTCATCCGCCGATGCCTTTCTCGCTTTCGCAATCTCCTCCTCCATGGATTTTTGCATTTGAATCTTCTCTTGCATCATCTCCTCTTTCTGACGACCAAATTCCATCTCAGACGCTTTTAACTTATTCTCCGTCTCTGAAGCGAGGTCGTTTTGCTTCCCTAAAGCGTTCTGTAAACTGCTCTCGGAGTCTCTCAAAGCCGATTTCGATTTCTCCGCTTCCGCTTCCAAGACTTGCAACTTCTCTTTGAACGCGTCCAGCTCCTTGCCCTTCTCCAACATCTGGTCTTGCATTGTTTGGCTCGCTTCTCTTAACGCTTGACACTCCGTTTCCATCTCGTCTCTCTTCTTCGTCTCCTCCTCTAATCGTGCAAACATCTCCTCCATGACTTGTTTGTTTTCCGCAAACGTAGATTCCACTCGGACTTTTTCCTTTACCGCGTCGTCGGTGATTTTCTGCGATTCGATATACGCGCGCTCGGCTTCGCTTTTCGCATTCTCGGCTCGAAATTGGTTTGCTTCTGCGTCTACCGCACGAAGTTCCGCGAGTTCGACTTTGCTTTCAACCTCTCGCAAGTTTTCCAAGAGGGCGATTTTCTCCTTCTCGAACCAGAGCTTCTGCTCCAACGCGGTCGAAGCGAGTTCGCTTTGTTCTACATTAACTGCGCGCATGCAATTTAATTCTTCCATCATTCTCGCGTATTCTCCTTTGGTATTTGATGAAGATGCTTCGGCTTCGGCTCTTTCTAATCCCTCGGTAACTCGCGCGAGTTCCATGCGCAATTTGACAACTTCCGGAGGGACGCTGACAATTTTGCGCAACTCCAATAACTCGCGGTCGACGTCGTCTTTGTCTATTCCGTGTTTTTTCAACGACGCTTCGCGAAGCTTTAGAACCATCTGCGTAGAGCTGATGTTTTGTTCTAAACGTTCGACGAGTTCGTTGAGATCATTTACTTTCGATTCGAGGTGCGCTTGTTTGGCGACGGCATCTCGTTGCCACACCAGATTCGCACGATTCGTCTCCAAAATATTCTTTTCCAAAGCCGACGCGCGTTTCATGCCATTTAAGACCAGTTCGGCAATTTTTGAAGAGGCTGTGCTAGTGCTGTTCTCGCCCCCTTCTTCCATGCGCGCGTCTTCGCCCAACGCCGCTGCTAAAAATGCCGATGAAGATGACGTTTTCGTCGTCGTCGTCGTTGCTACTATTTCATCAATCATCGCCCTCAATCGCGTCACTTCCGCGTCCATAGCGGTCGCATTGTTGTTCGTATTATTGTTATTACTATTAGCTTTACTTTTGTAGGGCGTATTCCCAAAGTTCATGTGATTGTGAAACGCGCGTTCGTTTACTTGCGCTCTCACTTTGACCAACTTTGCTCTATTCGCAAACTTCAACGTCGACGCCGTCTCGTCCGCGTTAATTAACGCCGGCGATACGCACGCAATCACCGCACATTTCGCGTTCCCGCCCAAGGCGTCTTTTAACAACCACGTCAACTTGGAATCTCGAAACGCCACGTGCCTATCTCTCCCGTTGGCCACATCTACGAGTGATTTTATCACGTTCCCAAGCGCAGATAACGACTTATTAATCGCAGACGCTTCTTTTAATCTCGCCCCAGTCGCCTCGGTTGCTTTTTGTCTCTCCGAACCAGCTAAATCGACTAAGTATAACGTCCGTTTTTTCTCCTTGGTCGTGCGCCCTCTGGTCGTCGAAGTTAGCGTCACCGAAAACACCGAGTGCGAACGAGACGAGTTTCTATTCATCTCCGTTTCGCCAACTCTTCGCCTCGCCGAGCCTCTCAAAAACGCCTCGTACGTCTCTTCCGCGGAATTCACCTTAACTTTCGTCAAATTCTCCACGAACGTACCTTTCTTTGGATCTTCGCGTATCGCCAACTCCCCTCCGCTAAACGACCCAAACGACGGAATCGATCCGGTATTATTCCCGCTATCCTCCACCATCATCCCGTCCATCGCGATACAATCCCCATTACCATCAGCACTACTCAACAAATCTGTCAGCTGCTCGTTATAAATCTCCAAATACGCGCACGTCACTTCGTGCGTCACGTCTTCATCATCGCTCGCGGTATTTTTCGTAAACTCGAATATCCTTCGCAACGCTCGCGGGATCAATCCAACGTCGTTACTCTTATTATTTTCCGCGTCATCCTCTCCCTCGTTTTCGATCGCATCTCCAAACCCTTGCATGGTGTACGTCTTCCCCGCCCCTGTTTGCCCGTACGCAATCACGCACCCGTGAAAACCTTCCAAAAATTTCTCCACCACCGATTCGCCAATGGTTGAAAAAATCGCCCTTTGCGAGGACTGTTCGTTGCGCACGAAATCAAATTTAAACGTCCCTTGCGCGTTGTTCGTTTTCCCTTTTAATTCGATCACGTTCGATATCTCGTCCGCAAACACGCACTTCGTCGTTTGATTGTTAGAATTGTTCTCGCGATGGTCGAACGGCCGGACGCGGACGAGGACTTTGATGTTGTCCGTCGTGTTTTCCTTCATCTTGTTCTTTGTTTTTCCCCTTCGCTCTCGTGTGAAAGATTATGATGATGATTTTTAAAGAGAGAGAGAGAGAGAGCGTGGTGGTGGTGGTGGTGGTTAATGCGAGTCTTCAACACTCTCCTCCAAGTCGTAGTTATGAAATTGTTGTCGTCCTCAAAGTCGCGCGTTTTTGCGCGCGTGCGTGTGTGTTGTGTATATCTACCGATGAGAGTAGAAATTTATGAAGAAAGGGGACTTTAAATTTTTCAACTGTGTTTTAACAAAATCAGTTTCGACTGGGGGAGGTACACGAAAATACGCGAAAGCGCACTCTTTATCTCTCTCTACGACTATATAAATACTACAACGACAACAACGCTTTAGCGGCGAAAAGTAGATTGGCGATTGCGCACAGGCGCGCGGTGTCGGTAAACCGCTTCGTTTGCTTCTCGGACGGTATACATTCCTCCGTTTTGTTGAAAAGCTTCTCTGTATTTTTTTTCTCGTCCCCGTCTTTGTTCTTCTTGTCTTTTTTGTCGCCGGAAGAAGAACTCGTCGAATCGGATGGCGGTGGAGCTCGATATCCGCCATCCTTGTATATGGCGTAGAGCGCCCACGCAAAAACTAAAGGTGTCGCCGCGTCGCCTCGGTAGAAAGAAGAGTACGCGCCAACGCTCGTCGCGAGAACCGCGGTTCCGATAGCAGAGACGACTTGCGCGCTCGCCGACCCGATTTTGGCCAACACCGTGTTCGCGTTGATTCCGCACGCGCACAAAATCCACGCAAAGTGCGTTCGGATCGGGACCGAAACAAACCCGCTCTCTGCGAGCGCAAACCTTCCGTTCACCTCAAACACTCTCTCCTTCGAAGACCACAACGCTAAAGCTTCGACCCCTAACACGAAGGCGTTAATCCAATGCCTCCTCGGTTTCTCCGTCCACTCTCGAAAAGTAAAGCACCAAACGGATTGCAAAACGTTCGCCAACGCGAAATATCCAGTCGCATTCGCCGCGAACTGTTCGTCCTTCGTGTTGGTAAAAAACATCGACCTCACCGCGAAGACGAATTCGCTTGTGAAAATAAACCCCCAGATGGCAAACGCGTACCCGGCCGGAGTGAACAACGACCGATATTTCGACGTTCGTCGAATAGTATTCTTTTTAGTCGCAAAAGCGTCGTTCTTCTTTTCATCATCGACATCAGCATCGGCATCCTCCTTGTTTTTCTTCTTCTCTTCTTCCTGAGCTTCTTTCATCTCTTTCGCCATTTGGTCGTCTATCCTCCCCGGAATGGACACGCACAGAACGTTGAGCACGTAGGATGTGAAATTCACCACTCGCCAAACCGCTAAAGTTTTCCCAAAGAAAACGAATGTTTTGGGTGGTTGTTGTTGTCGTCGTCGAAACCCTCTTCCTTCCCTCTTAAAAGACAAGTACGGGTCGATGACTCGTTTCGTGACCTGGTACACTCCTAAACATCCCGCAGCGATGAGCGAGACCAAAGCGTCCGCCAACGGTAGTTTCATACGAAGAGATGGATATCTTTCTCGTTTTTGTCACGAATTTTTGTTGGTTTTTTTACCAAGGCGTTTGAAAAAATTCGGTCAATTAATACTACTCAAAAAAAATCTGACTCATCACTCGAGAAGCGATCGGTTACGATTTCCCTCAGAGAAAACTCCTTAAAGAGTGAAAGTTCTTTTCAGACAGTTCTTTGAAGCGCGCACTTCGCGTAAAAAAGAAGCAGAAAGAGATACCATGTTTGCCTCCTCTTCCTCCTCTGTCTTTGTCCAGTCGTGTCGTTCGTCTTCCGCGAGGAACAACAACAGAACAAAAAGTAACGCGAAATTGCGATCGAATTCTTCTCTGTCGTCGTCACCTTCAACAACGAAGAAGTCGTTATGCAAAAGGGCTGCGACAGTCGTCACTCACGCCTCGTCCGAGTCAAAAGTGAGCTCGAAACACCTCCCGGGGAAAATTATTCTCCAAGGGGAAAACAATTTGGAAGTCACGCCGGCGATTCGCGCGTACGTGGAAGAAAAGTTGGCCAAAGCAGTAGCCAACGCCGATCCGAGGGATGTGCGGGAAATCGATTGCAGAGTGGCGTCGAGAGGCGGCGCGGATCACGCGACGAAAGGGGCGCACGTGTGCACGACGAAAGCGACGGTGTTAACCAGAGCCGGGCAGATTGAAGTCGTCGAGGAGCACGAGGATTTATACGCGAGCATTGATAAAGTCGCGGACGGTTTGAAGAGACAGTTGAGAAAGTTTACCGAAAAGCGCGAAGGGAACGCGAGAGGGAAGAAAGAGGAAATATTGATGGCGGCGGGGTCGCAAGACGACGACGAGGACGAGGTACCGCCGGCGGCTTGATCGAACACTTGCTAATACTAATAAAGGGTGTAGTACATAATAAAGCGTTTTTAATACTACCGTAATATAATACAAACGCGCGTTGATTTGATTTTAACAACTATATGCGCTGCCATTCTCTGCCAAAATAACTCTCACTTGACCACGTCGCTGATTTTCGGAAACGCGTCTGTTTTACTCAAAACAACCACCCGATTCTTGTGCGAGACGTACCCTTTGACGAATTTGCGGTGGATGAGTTCGGAAACACCGCACTCGATTTCATCTAAATCGTATTCCGTGTTGTTATTGTTATTGTTATTGTTATTATTATTATGTCCGTGTTGATTTTTCATCGCCGCGGCTATTTTGCACGCCCTTGAAAGCATCTCCAACTTCACCTGGTTCGCTTTCTCGGGCTCGAATTCTTTCTGAATTTCGCTCGCTTTCTTGAACAGCGTTCGTAAGCAATAAAGGCGTAGCTTTTCAAACATCAAATACGTGCCCTCCCTCACGAATCTCGCTTTCCTTCTCTCCAACGCTTGTTCCAACACCCCCAACTTCCCCATCTTTACCGCCTCGCACACCTCCTCGTACGGTTTCAAAGCGTCTTTATATTTCACGAACAACTTTTTACTCGGCACGAAACCTAAACTCAGCATCACGGGAACTAAATACTTCAAACACGCGGTTTTATTCTTCGAAGAGCCTCTCGGACACCTCTCGAACGCGTACTTCAAATGTTCGCTCGCGCCTTCGTAATCGTCGTCAAACACCGCCAATCTTCCCACGTAAAAATGATACGTCACTTTTTCTGAGCTCGGAAACGACTCTTCGAACGGTAGAAACGTCGGCAGATTCACCGCGTTGATTAAATTCTTACATAAATGCAACGCGTTCAGCTCGAAATAAATCTTGAACAGTTCGTTGACGATTTTCAACTGCGCCAACTTCTTCTCCCGCGTCGACGTTTGAGACGAACATCGATAGGCTTGCATGAGTTGCGCCCCGCACGTTTCCAACCTCGTCGCTTTTTTCCCAACTTTTCTCGAGTGATTGTCCGCTTTTTCCGCGCACAATCGAGAATCTCTCGTCATTCGCTTCATCGCTTTTATCGTCCAAATCACATCTTCCGGTTCTTCTCTCGCTTTGAAATCTTTGATAAAAACCGCCATCGCTTCGTTGTGATAATCGTAACACTTCTCGAACGAGCTCTGTTTTAACTCCAGCGACGATAACACCAGTTTCTCCCACACATCGTCGAACGGTTTCGGCAGTTGATTTTGGTACCGTCGCGTGCACTGTTTCACTTCGTTTTCGTTCAACGACAAAGAAGTCGTCGTCGTTGGTTTTCCATTGAAGCAATCTTTCAAAATACAATCCACGCTGGCCAGTCTCGCCAACGCCTCGCCGTCGCGCGCGTGTATCGCGGCGATGAACTTTTCAACGTGCGCGTCCAACGCGTTGCGAGTGTTCTTCATCGTATTGTGCGCAGAACAACTCGAGGAAGAAAGAGTTGCACAGAGTGACGAATTTTTCCAAAATCTCTCGAGATTTTTGTCCTTTTGCCGCCCTAGAGTCTCGCCAGAAAAACACACAAAAAAGAATAAATACTACGCGATGTTTACTTCCATGGCGACGACGAGTTGTTCTCTCAACGGACGACTTTTAGGTGAGGACGATGATATCTTTCTTTTCTCTTCTTTTTTACCCCGCTTTTCGAAAGCGATGTCTTTTCGGTTCTTCTTCGTTTACACGTCGTTTCAAAAGGATCCGATGAACTTTATCATCAGAGAGCCGTCGAAGGTGTTTTGGAGTCCACACTAAACTACAAATCTTTCTTTCTCTCTTTCTTAACGCGATACCTCTTCTCTCTTCTTTTTGAAAAACAGGATTACAAACGAAAGTCTCCAAATCCTCCTCTTCTAAAGTTTCGCGCGTAGGCTCGCGCGCGCACGCGGTGGTCGCATCCTCGAAGAAGGACGGTTCGATGATGATGGGAAAAACGTGTTCGAAAACAACACCTTCGAATTTATTGGTAAAAAGAGGCGAGCGACAGAAAGCGCGGAACACGCCGGCGGGGAAAGAAACGAACGCGCCGTTGGGAGTGTTCGTCTTAGAGTACGACGCGTCCAACGAGGACATCGAAAAGACGAGAAACTGGAAACCGATCATTAAGATTGCGGTTTCCGGAGCGGCTGGGATGATTTCGAACCATCTGTTGTTCAAAATCGCCTCCGGCGAAGTGTTCGGCCCGGACCAACCGGTGGCGTTGCGATTGCTCGGTTCCGAGAGATCTCAAGTGGCATTGGAAGGCGTGGCGATGGAATTGGAGGATTGCTTGTTTCCGTTGCTGAGAGAAGTGGATCTTGGCATCGATGCGAAGAAAGTGTTTGAAGATGCGGATTGGGCGTTGTTGATTGGCGCGAAACCGAGAGGTCCCGGGATGGAGAGAGGCGATTTGCTGGAGATGAACGGCGGCCTTTTCGCCGAACAAGGTAAGGCGTTGAATGAAGTTGCGAAGAAAACGTGTAAGGTGATGGTGGTTGGTAACCCGTGCAACACGAACGCGCTGATTTGCATGGCGAACGCGCCGAATTTAGATAGGAGAAATTTCCACGCTTTGACCAGATTGGACGAGAACAGAGCCAAGTGTCAATTGGCGTTGAAAGCGGGCGTGTTTTACGAAACCGTCTCGAACGTGACGATTTGGGGCAACCACTCCACGACGCAAGTTCCGGACTTTGTGAACGCTAAAATCGGCGGCGAAAGGTGCACGGACGTGATCGACGATCAAACGTGGTTGGAGAACGATTTCACGCCGGCGATTCAAACGAGAGGTGGATTGTTGATCAAGAAATGGGGTCGATCTTCCGCGGCGTCGACGGCGGTGAGCATCGCAGACGCGATGAAAGCTTTGGTAACGCCGACGAAAGAAGGCGATTGGTTTTCATCCGCGGTTATTACCGACGGTAACCCGTACGGCATCGAAGAAGGATTAGTCTTCTCCATGCCGTGTAGAAGTAAAGGTGACGGGTCCTACGAAATCGTCGAAGGGTTGAAAATTAACGATTGGTTAAGAGAGAGAATCAAGAAGTCCGAGGAAGAGTTGAGCAACGAGAGAATGTGCGTGTCGCACTTGATGGGCGTTGAAGGTGCGTCGTGCGTGATCTTGGAAGATACGCTCTTGCCGGGTGAAATGTAAACAGAGATGACGAGGAAAATCTACTTTAGAACAAAAATAAACCGAGAGGAAGCGCACGACCGCCCGTTGTTGTTCCAGAAGCGCGGAAGCGCTGTCATTCATAATAGACCCTATACAATTACTTTAGCGAATAGTTAGGTACGGAACAACATCGCACTGAGGTGGTAACGACGATTCTTGGGATGGTCAAATTAATTTTTCAATGATATTAAATACTGATTTTTTATAATGAATGCGTTTAATATCTCGCGCACTCGCTCGATCGCGTTTACGTCCAACGCTTCCCTTCCACCTCGGGCTTTCTCGCGACAAACACGCCCCACGCAAAGACACCTTTTTCGTTTTGAATTGCCGCTCTTTCCGTTAAGCTTCCGTGCCAGTTGTCCAAATACTGATCGGTGATGCCTTTCGATTTCATCTCTTCTCTATTATCGTCGATTTGTTTAACCATGTCTCGGAAATATCTCTCCAAATGGTTGCTTCCATCCCACCAGTTGACGTACGTGAAGCCGCTATCTTTCACGTCTTGAATGTATTGACTCGGGCGACCCATAAACGTCGTCGCGTTTCGGTCCGTGAATGCTTTCAGTGCCTTCTCGTCCGCTCCATCCGCGCCGCAAATGTCCGAGAAAACAAACGCCCCGCCTGGTTTCAAGCATCTATACAAATCTTTAAATAACGCCAACTTATCGCCGGCGTGGCATAAAACTTCGCACGACCAAATCGCGTCAAACTTACCGGTCCACTCTTCCGGTAACGGGTCGTTGATGTTCCCAACGACCGCATCGACTAAATGATCCAACTTCAACTCCTTCGCTTTGGCCAAGTTCATGGCGTTTTGCCCGGGACCGATGTTTATCCCAGTCACTTTGCACCCAAACTTTTTCGCCATGGCGTGCGACCCGCCGCCGTGCCCCGACCCAACATCTAAAACGTGCATATCCTTCGTGATTTCTTTCGCCATGTCCAATTGCGTCATCATCCATTCGGTCGTTCTGTTCGCGGACTCTTTCACCCCGTCCGTGGGGTCTCGATAAATACCAAAGTGAATATCGTTTCCGCCGCCGCCCATCACGTACGTATAAAAAATACGCGTCTGCTCTTCGTCGTATTGCTCGAGCACTTTCGACGCGACTTCTTCCTTCGTGAATTGTTTGTCCACAAAATCAGCCTGTTATTAAATCGTAAGAACATGATGTGGTGAGTATTTTGCCGATTGAAAAAAATGTTCCTCTCTCATTTTAGTGTTCTTTCCTCTTTGGTCTTTCCCTTTCTTGTTAGAGAAAAAGCAATCGAAACAAACAACCCGCGAAACAACGAACGCGCTTCCCGAGTTGAGAGAGAGAGAGAGAGAGAGAGAGAAAGAGATTTATTAAACGAAGAAGAGAAACGGAGCGCGATTTAGCACTCTCTCGTCGAAAAAAAGAAGAGCGATGCGTCGTCTCGTTTCCACCTCTTCTTCTTAAACGTCTTCGTCGTTATCCCCATCGTCAGAGAGGCGTGTCGCTTCGGAAAACAAAAATCAATCGATCCAATCGTATCTCTTCTCCCGAAGAAGAAGAAGAAGAAAAAGAAAGAGGGAAAAAGAATTTGCGAAAAAACGAAAGAGAGACGAATAAAGACCCTCCTCACCATGTTGATGCGTGTGTGTGTGTGTTGTTTTTATTACTTTGCCCGCGCTTAAATGTGCGATTGCAAAAAATGTGTGTGGATGAGATGTGTTGTTTTTTTTACGACAAAGTTTTATCCAAAAAGTGGGTCGACCCTTCAAGAAAAAAGTTAATTCTAACGAAAACTTCAAAAAAAAACATCAAACAACCAACAACCGTTGCAGATAGACGCACACAAATCATCATCATCATCAGTCGATGTACATGGATATGCTGCGCTTAATATGAACGAGGAAGAGATCGAGCAACTGGCGCGAGAGAACTTCTCGAGAAGGATACGAGCGATCGCGATGGAATCTCTTTTATTGGAAAAAACGAAGGTGGAGAAGAAGAAGACGAAGAAGGAAGGAAAGGAGGACGACGATTGGAAGAGTTTGAGAAAAAATGCAGATGATGATGATGATGATGATGACTTTAAAGATGACGAAAAAACGAATAATGCGTTCATGAACGCGAGGAAAGAGATGGCGAGAGGGTTGGGGATATCCGCGAGAGCGTTTCAGAGCGCGGCGGAGATGTTAAGTCAGGAGGACAGAGCAGTGAACGCAGCACCATCACAAAAAGAAGAAGAGACTAAAAATGTAGAGGAAAACGACGCCCCAGAAGTCGACGACGACGAGCGGCGAAAGAGGATGGCGATGATGGAGGAGATTGCCAAACGCGTGTGCATGGAAAACGAGAAGAAGGTGAGAGCGCGAGAAAGGCTGGCGGTGGTGGATACCATTTTGGAGGTTTTGAAAGACGCGGAGGGCGAGAGGTGACGGTATTCTTTTTACGCGTTCCTTTGGGCGAGCGCGTCCGCCGGCATCGTCGGAAAACTTAAAAGCAAGCGCGCGCGCGCTTTTTTATCGCTGTATTATTATTACTAATTGAATAAAGGCTACGAACTACGTTTCTATTCCTCCTCTTCCTCCTCCTCCTCCTCCTCCTCCTCCTTCCCGAACAATCGAAATCCAATCGGGTGTCTAAACTCGCCGCTCCCGAAACATCTCGCGCACCACATAACGCCGCTCCCTCTGCAGTGTCCGCACCAACTCGGAAACCACGATTTCAAATCCTCCTGTTCGCTCATTTCTAATCGCTCGTTTTCGTTTACCCACCCGAACCCAAAGCATTGCGTGCACGCGACTTTCGCTTCTCCCTCGCACACTTCGCACATTTTTTTCTTCTTTCTCTCCTTCTTTTCTTCCCCCAACTGATGTGTATACTTTTCGAATCTCGATTTCCGTTCCGTCCAACTCTCCACTCGCTGCGGCGTCACAAACGTCGTCGTCTTCTTTTCCTCCTCCTTTTCTCCGTCTTCTCTCTTCTTCTCGTTTTTCATCAAAAGAGCATCGTCATCGACAGAATCATCAAAACTCGCTGCTCGGGTGGTAACTGTTTTCGTTTTCCTTTGCTCCTCGAAATCATCATCATCATCCTCATCAAATCTCCTTAAAGATAAAGACTTCCTCTTCGATATCGAGGACCTCGGCAAAAAAGAAAAAGAAGCAGCGGACGTCGTCGTTCGTCTTCTTCTCGACGACCTTAAAATTCCTTCTTCTTCTTCTCGAGCAATGATGGCCGAACGATGATGATGATGATGCGCGTTATTCAAAGAAAAAAGACGCATAAAATTTTGAGGGAGGAAAGTCAAAAAATATTCCTATTTTTACTTTCAACTCTGTGTTTGAAACGCGCCGAATACTTGTGACCTTTATCGCGCATCAATCGCGCTGATTAAACTTCGCTCGGAGTTTAAAAAAGACAATTTCTGGTCGCGGACGAAATTACAGCCCGATCGAAAAACCGATAAATACTAGGCTTCTCGATTCATTTGCAAGACAAACGAGGTGCTTTTTTTTTATGTGATTTGGTCAAAAAAATATCTCCCTGAAAAAGCGCTTTGATCTCCCAAAAAAGGCATATAAAGAGGTCACAAAATTAGATACATTTTTTAAACGAATATGCTTCGACAACAACGGGCTTTTAAAGAAGCGGCGAGACGAGTTCTCGGAAGCGGCGCGTTCGAGTCTTCGTCTTCGTGTTCTTTTTCTTCTTCTTCTTCTTCTCATTTTGGGAGAGTTTTATTCGCGGCTTCTTCTTCTTCATCATTAGCATCAACATCATCGACGAAAGCATCCGTTTGTTGTTCGAAACGGCGCGGGAGAAGTTTTAGCAGTCGTTTTAGTAGTAGTCGAAGAAGAGAATATTCAAACAACCTACCAACGAAAGAGAAACAACAACAAGAAGAAGAGAAAGAACAAAATCACGTGGTAAAATTCCAGGAGAAATGGGAAGAGCTGATGAACCAACACCCAAGCGTTGCTTTGAATCCGTGCAACTCGGAATTACACCCGGCGGTGGTGGTCGGCGCGGCGAAAGTCGACGAGACGAAACCGAAAAGGTCGTTGCAAGAAGCGTACGACCCATTCGCGTCTTGTTTCGTCTGCTCGAAAAATGGACAATTGAAGTTGGAAACGAGACGCACGAGCGATAGGAAGATTTTACGGAGCGAGTTGGCGAGAGGATTGCCGGAAACGTACGAGGAGTTACCGGGGATCATCGCGCCCGGGATGATCACGTCGGTGATGGCGTGCAGTGGAAGTTGGCACGGGTCCATCGCGTTGATGGATAAAGCGGTGTTAGCGAGGCCGCCTTTGATGATGCTGGAAAAAATTATCGATTTTACCGCCACCGACGTGTTGGCGCCGAACGAAAAGTGTTCGGTGCACTCGGAAATCGTCAGTTTAGACGAGCCGAATTTCGCGACGGTGAAGATGGAAATGACCATTGGTGGTCACGAAAAAGACGACGAGGAGAGTAACAGTACTAGCGGTAACAAGAGCAGGAGTAACTACACTTCCAAAAAAACCGTCTGCGCTCGAGCGATTATGCGCTTCAAGAAAATCGGCGCCGTGAGAAGCATCTCGTGAACAACAACAAACAACAGCGTTCCGTGAGAGAGAATAAAGTACGCTCGAAAAAGAATCGCTTATTATTTAACGCTTAATAAAAAACACTGCATTGCACAGAAGATAAAACGCATTTATTACACAGAGATGATCAAAGCGCTTCGTCCACCTCTTGCTATTTTATGCACTACTTTGCCAAAATCGTCCTGTGAGAAAAAATTTCCCATCAAAACAGCAGCCCCACAAGAAAAGGGTAAGCGCCGTCAAAGAAAAATCAATCGATAAACACACGTCTGTACTAATACCAATCTCTTCTTCTCTTAGGAAGATATATATTTATATACAGAGAGAGACAGAGTCGCGCTCGTTTGCACGGAAGGGAGCGTCGTAATAAGAGAGTGAAAGAAGCTCTTCTTTCTCTTTCGTTCGTCGTCTCGGGTTTTAGGATTGGATTGCACACGGGGAATCATCGGAATTGGAAAGCCCAAATTTAACACAATTCGCGCAAGTTTTACTCGTATTATATAAAGTTTAGGAGCAGAGATGATGCGTGGAACGATGACAACAACAACGCCTTCGGTGTCTTCTTTAAAACCCTCGCTTTCGAGCCGATCTTCGTTCGCGAGAGGCGCTCAAAACGCGAAACAGCTTCGTGATGGTGGCGTCGTGGGGAGGAATGTGATGGCGAAAAACAGGAGCAAAGGTCGTCGATTGGTGGTGAGATCCGAGGTGGAGTCGCACGAGACGATGAAGCGAGAAAATTCGGACGCGCTCGGGGAGATTTTGAGGAAAAGCTCGACGTTGAAGAAAGTGATGGCGGCGAATAGAGGGGAGATTGCGGTGAGAGTCTTTCGAGCGGGGACGGAGCTCGGGATGCGAACGACGGCGATTTTTAGCGAAGCCGACAGGTTAGCTGCGCATCGATATAAAGCGGACGAGTCGTATTTGGTTGGTGAAGGGAAGGAACCAGTCGCGGCCTACTTAGATTACGAGTCAATCATTGACGTCGCGAAGGAGAACGGCGTAGACGCTATTCACCCGGGCTACGGGTTGTTGAGTGAAAACGAAAATTTTGCGAGACGTTGCGAGGAGGAAGGGATCGCTTTTGTCGGTCCGAGAGCGGAAACGCTAGGACAAATGGGTGATAAAGTCGTGTGCAAAGCGCAAGCGAAAGCGTGCGGGTTACCGTTGGTTCCAGGTACTGAGTACGCCACGGACGACGTGGAAACCGCGGTTGAATTCGCGAAAGAGTTTGGAATGCCTTTGATGCTGAAAGCTGCCATGGGAGGCGGTGGTCGCGGTATGCGAGTCGTGAAACAGCAATCGGAGGTGGCGCAAGCGTTCGCGAGAGCGTCATCGGAAGCGAAAACCGCGTTTGGCGATGGACGCATGTTCATCGAAAGGTACGTCGAGGCGCCGAGACACATCGAAGTTCAAATTATGGCTGACGGCGTCGGGAACGTCATTCACTTGGGCGAACGCGATTGCTCCGTCCAAAGAAGACACCAAAAAGTCGTTGAAATGGCACCGGCACCGTGCTTGGACGAGGAATTACGAAAGCGATTACACGACGATGCGGTGAAATTGGCGAAACACGTCAACTATCGCAACGCTGGGACGGTCGAGTTCATGGTGGACAACCAAAATAGACATTACTTTTTGGAAGTGAACCCAAGAGTCCAAGTCGAACACACGGTGACTGAGGAAGTCACCGGAGTGGATATTGTCCAAACACAAATCTTAATCGCGGGTGGAAAAACCTTACCTGAACTCGGGTTCAAGTCGCAAGACGACGTACAAATTCGCGGGTTCGCCATGCAGTGCAGAATCACCACGGAAGATCCGGCGATGGGATTCTCTCCTGATTTCGGTAGAATCGAAGTGTATCGTCCACCTGGTGGCTTAGGTGTCCGCATCGACGGCGAAGTTGTCGTAGGCTCGAGAATTTCTCCGTTTTACGATTCGTTGCTCGTGAAGTTGACGTGCACGTCGCAATCTTTCGAAGGCGCTGTGCAAAAAATGTACAGGTCCTTGGCTGAATTTCGCATTCGTGGCGTAAAAACGAACGTGCCCTTCTTACAAAACGTGTTCCAATCGAAAGCTTTTTTGAGCGGGAAGGTCACCACGAACTTTATCGACGAGACGCCTGAATTGTTCGATATGATTTCCAACGTGGACGATACGCAAAAGTTGCTCTCGTATTTAGGAGAAATCGCGGTCAACGGGGCAAAACACCCCGGCGCAGTTGGTCCGCCGCCGATTGGTGCCGAACCGAGCCCGCCAAAGCCGTCGAAGAAAACAGCCGAACTCGCCAGTCAACAATCGTTCAAGAAAATTATCGACGAACAAGGACCGGCGGCGTTTGCGAAAGCGGTTCGCGATCACAAAGGGTTGCTCATCATGGACACGACTTGGAGAGATGCGCACCAAAGTTTGCTCGCTACGAGAGTCAGAACAAGAGATTTGTACCAATGCGCGGACGCCACGGCGTCAGCGTTGGATGGTGCGTACTCTTTAGAAATGTGGGGTGGCGCTACATTTGACGTATCGCTTCGCTTTTTGCGCGACTGCCCGTGGAGACGATTGGAGCTTTTAAGAGAAAAGGTACCAAACATTCCGTTCCAAATGTTATTGAGAGGTGCGAATGCGGTCGGTTATACCTCCTACGCTGACAACGTCGTCCAGGAATTTACCACCGAGGCTAGAAAATCCGGTATCGATATCTTTCGCGTGTTTGATTCGTTGAACTACGTGGATAACTTGAAATTCGGCATCGATTGCGTGCGAAACGCCGATGGGGTCGTCGAAGGTACCATTTGCTACTCTGGTGATGTTTCTGATCCGTCGAAAAAGAAGTACACGTTGGATTATTACGTCGATTTGACCGAACAACTCGTCAATCACGGGATTGACATTTTGGCAATTAAAGACATGGCGGGTTTGTTAAAGCCACGCGCGGCGACCATGTTGGTCTCCGCCTTGAGAGCAAAGTTCCCAGCCTTACCGATTCACGTTCACACGCACGATACCGCATCCACTGGCGTCGCGTCCATGCTTGCCGCGGCAGAGGCTGGAGCAGACGTCGTCGACGTGTGCACGGACGCCATGGCTGGCTTAACTTCGCAGCCGGCCATCGGCGCCGTTTTGAACTCCATTAAAGGCTCGGAAACTTTAGATAATCCAATGAACTTGAAAGAAATCTTGAAACTCAACACGTACTGGGAACAAGCGAGAGCGTTGTATTCCCCGTACGAATCTGGCATCAAAGCAGGGTCGGCGGACGTGTACATTCACGAAATGCCCGGCGGGCAATACACCAACTTGAAATTCCAAGCGTTTGCGAATGGTTTAGGCGAAGAGTGGGACAACATCAAGGAATCCTACGCGACTGCGAACCAATGTTTAGGCGACATCGTCAAAGTGACGCCGTCCTCGAAAGTCGTCGGCGACATGGCACAGTTTCTCGTCGCGAACAAAATCCCGGACGAGAAAACCTTGCTCGAACAAGCCGAGTCGTTGTCTTTTCCAACCTCCGTCGTCGAGTACTTCCAAGGCTACTTGGGCCAACCGGTTGGTGGTTTCCCCGAACCGTTGCGCGCAAAAGTCTTGAGAGGCAAGGGTATCATCGAAGGTCGTCCCGGATGCACGTTACCGCCGGTTGATTTCAAACAATTACGCGCCGAGTTGCAAGAAAAGCACCGCGGCCGACGCGACGTCTCCCACAAAGACGCCTTATCTTCCGCAATGTACCCGAAAGTCTTCGACGAATACGTCATCTCTCGCGACATCATGGGTCCGGTTTCCTTGCTTCCAACTAAAGCCTTCTTAAAAGGTTTGGAAATTGACGAAGAGATTGAAGTCAAAGCTCGCCGCGGTTCCTCGGCGTCCATCAAGCTCAAAGCCGTCGGCGAACTCCTCCCGAACGGCAAACGCGAAGTCTTCTTCGAAGTCAACGGTATCCCGCGCGTAGTAGACATCCTTGACTTGAAAGTCTTAGAGAATGAAAACAAAAAAGGCGGCATGTCTGCCGTGCGCGAACGCGCCGACCCGATGGATTTAGGCTCCGTCGGCGCCCCGATGGCGGGCGAAGTCGTCGACATTTTGGTCAAAGACGGCGCCGAAATCAAAGCCGGAGAAGCTTTAGTCGTCATTTCTGCGATGAAGATGGAAACGACCGTCTCTGCGCCGTGCAATGGGAAGTTGAAGCACATCGCGGTTGGAAAAGGCGATTCGTGCACCGCCGGCGATTTGCTTTGCGCCATCGAACCGTAGAAGTAGCAGCGCAGAGAATACGAAGAAGAAAGCATCTTCAACACATAACGTCATCGCCCGCCGTAAAAAGAGAGAAAGAAAGAAACGTCCAAAGTCTCGCTTTTAAACATCAACTCATACACACTATTTAATAATAAATACTACTAATACTCATGAAACGAACTCCTCCGTAAAACAACACTCTCTGTGTAGTAAGAATCGGTTTTTAAAGAGTGAATTCAACACAAAATATTTCCCTTTATATCGATGCATGCGCTCCCGACTCGCTCGATACCTTTCTTCGACGAGCACTGGTAGCATTCTTTCATCATCGCATCAACGAAAAGAGAACAAAATCTTTTCGTCGTCCTCCGCGTTCTTCCTCTCGACAAATACGACGAGGACGAGAGGAGGAGGAGAAGAATCGAAGATGGCGCACAAGAAGCGAAGAAAAGCGCCGCCAGATGAAAATGGAAAACCGACGACGGCGGATATCTACGCCGCGTGCGTGGAAATCCGAAACCCGAACGGTAAACAACCGTCAAAGTTTAGTCACGTAGATATTACCCCGTATTCGGACATTCGAATTGAATCGAACGTTCCTTCCTCGGAACATAAACCTCGATGGACGAAAGAGACGAAACCGAAAGGTTTCGAGTACTTGAAACAGTTATTCGAGGACAGAGGCGAAGGCGTGAGGGAGGAGAAAGTGAAACGAAGTTTTTGGGTAGCACCGATGGTGGACGCGTCCGATCACGCGTTTCGAATTCTTTGCAAGCGATACGGCGCGGATGGTAGCTACACGCCGATGATTCACTCGAAGATATTCATGGAGTCGGCGACGTTTCGGAAAGAATATTTCAGCACGCACGCGACGGAGGAGTGCAGACCTTTGTTGGCGCAGTTTTGCGCGAACGATCCAACCACCTTGTTAAAAGCCGCGAGAGTTATACAACCATTCTGCGACGGCGTGGATATTAACTTTGGGTGTCCGCAGAGAATTGCAAAGAGAGGAAATTACGGCGCGTTTTTAATGGACGATTGGCCGCTGGTGGAGAAGTTGATTAAAGAGTTGGACGAAAATTTAGACGTGCCGGTGACGGCAAAGATACGGGTGTACGATGATTTCGAGAAGAGCGTAGAGTACGCGAAAATGGTCGAAAAGGCTGGAGCGCAGATTATTGCCGTGCACGGCAGAACGAGAGAGCAGAAGAGGTTGGCGGAGTATAAGTGTAATTGGTGAGTTGTCGTTTTTCTCGGGTTTTTTTCTTTCGCGCTCGTAAGCGTTGATTTTATTATGTTTGCATCGACTCGCAATATACGACTACCATATGTTCTGGTGATGATAATATCCCAATACCAAGATCTGTTCTGAAGTCCAGTGATAGACACAACTACATGCACCACTATCTGAAGAACATGCGTATGTGTATTATTTTTTTACTCAA
>Ga0209335_10002463_pt1 | contig 19563 bp, 18 predicted proteins | sample COG_09_FD_184753 | JGI IMG/M metagenome (GOLD analysis project Ga0209335, IMG submission 184753) | Pelagic Microbial community sample from North Sea - COGITO 998_met_09 (SPAdes) (version 2) | ecosystem: Environmental > Aquatic > Marine > Neritic zone/Coastal water | place: Helgoland, sampling...
TGTACCCAATATTTCTGGTAATGAATGGAAGTATGTAAAAGAGTGTTTAGATACTAATTGGGTTTCGTCGGTAGGTAAGTATGTCGACTTGTTTGAGCAAAAAATTACCGAATATACAGGAGCAAAATATGCTGTAGCAACATCTAATGGTACTGCTGCTTTGCATGTTTCCTTATTACTCTCTGATGTTAATGAAAATCATTTAGTAATTGTTCCGAATATCACATTCATAGCCTCTGTTAATAGCATAAGGTATACGGGTGCTTCGCCAATATTTATTGATGTCTGCCCTAAAACATGGCAAATGGACTTGGATTTATTGGAAGATTATCTGATGAACAAAACACGGCAAGTTGATGGGCTTTGTTTGTGCCGTGAAACAAATAAACCAATTAAGGCCATAATGCCGGTTCATGTTCTTGGTAATATGGGAGATATTGAGAAGTTATGTGAGGTAGCAAAGAAATATAATATTACCGTTATAGAAGATTCTACAGAAGCTCTAGGTAGTAGATTTAATAAAAAACACGCTGGAACTTTTGGAAAGTTTGGGTGCTTTTCCTTTAATGGAAATAAGATTCTCACGACCGGCGGTGGTGGAATGATAGTTACTGATGATAAAGCATTGGCAACAAAGGCAAAGCATATCACAACCCAAGCTAAATCAGATTCTTTTGAATATATACACGATATGGTTGGTTATAATTATAGGTTGGTAAATGTACTTGCCGCAATTGGCGTAGCTCAAATGGAAATGCTTCCATCTTTTATTGATAAAAAACATGAAGTAGCTGAATTTTATAAAGACAAATTAACAAAATTCGGAATTCAATTTCCGGAAACAATAAAAGAAATGTTTCAAAATAATTGGTTAATAACAATCAATGTCGGTGAACATAAAGTTAAGTTAATAGAGCATCTAACAAAATTGAATATTCAGGTAAGGCCATTGTGGAAACCTATGAATCAATTATCTATGTTTAAACAATGTAATTATGTTAACAACGATAATATTTCTCAAGCATTATATGAATCGTGTATCAGCTTGCCTTGTTCTACGAATATCAAAAAAACAGATTTGCAGGATATAATTGTAGCTTTTGAACAATACTATAATAAGCGATTGTAAATGCACATGTAATTATGCCGCTCTAGCTTGGTTCATAAAATATGCTTTGAATTAACCTTTGCCCTAATTACGCTTAAATTTTATTCTTTTACCGGAACTACTGTTCCCTCCACTGGGCCTTTTTCGACTTGAGTTATCACCTCCACTGGAACTTCTATTTCTATTTCCTCTTGATTTATTTTTCCAATTTTGCTTGCCTCTCTGCTGAGGTTTATCCGCTTTTTCCGAAGGAGCATTACTAGGCTCAAATCCTTCAATAATTTCAGTTTTTAGAGTCTCGCCCAATAAACGTTCAATTCCTCTAACATAATCAACCTCATCGGCACTAACCAATGAAAGCGCTTCGCCACTTGCCCCTGCCCTACCTGTTCTGCCAATTCTATGTACGTAATCTTCTGGAACATTGGGCAACTCAAAATTAATTACGTGAGGTAATAAAGGGATATCTAAGCCACGAGCAGCAATATCTGTCGCTACAAGCACTCTGATACTTCCTGCTTTAAAACCTGCTAAGGCTTTCGTTCTTGCGCCTTGACTTTTGTTCCCATGAATTGCAGAAGCGGTAATACCACCTTTCACCATTTTTTCGCTTAAGCGATTAGCCCCATGCTTAGTTCTGGTAAAAACCAATACCTGACTCCATTTACCTTCAGAAATTAATTTAATTATAAGCTTCGTTTTCTGTCCTTTGTCAACCCGAAACGCTTTTTGTTTAACTAACTCTGCTGTAGTATTTTCAGGAGTTGCCTCAACAGAAACAGGGTTAGTTAAAAAATCTTGTGCTAGCTTTTTAATTTCTTTCGAAAACGTTGCTGAAAACAAGAGAGTTTGCCTCTTTTTTGGGATTAACGCCAATACACGTTTTATATCTCGTAAGAAACCCATATCTAACATCCTATCAGCTTCATCTAAAACCAAAATTTCGACATTAGCTAGCGATAAATGTTTTTGATTGTGCAAATCTAAAAGACGCCCAGGTGTTGCGACTAAAATATCAACACCTCTTTTCAACTTGGTAACTTGCGGATTTTGATTTACCCCACCGAATATTACCATTGATTTGATATCTAAAAAAGAGCTATACGCTTGCACATTTTCTAATATTTGCGCAGCCAATTCTCTAGTTGGTGTAAGTATTAGCGAACGAATCGGTCTTTTTCTTAATTTCGGACCTTTTGATAGGATTTGTAAAATAGGAAGCGTAAAGCCTGCTGTTTTCCCCGTTCCCGTTTGCGCAGATGCTAAAACGTCTTTGCCCTCTAAAACCACTGGAATACACTTCGCTTGTATTGGAGATGGTTCAGTATAACCTTGTTTGCTAACTGCCTTTAGCAGCTCTTCTTCAAGCCCTAATGTATTAAATGACATAATATATTGTTTGTGAAATGACAACCAATAAAGACATCATTTCTGAGTTTAATACAAAAGTAATTCATAACACGGTCATCTTTGTTTATCTAAACTGACTTGTTAACAACACTCCCCTGCTTACTTGACAAGCTCAGCATTATCATTTATTTTTGTTAAATACTAATTATAATTATGGGATTATCAAACAACGATACTTTTAAAAAACTCCGAGTAGCACATAAGCTTAGAGACGATGAAATCGTAAAAATCTGTGCCTTAGTCAATTTCACTGTTACTAAAAGTGAGCTTGGTGCTGTATTTAGAAATGAAAATCATGAAAAATACATGCCTTGCGGAGATCAACTTTTACGTAATTTTTTAGATGGATTAATTATTCATTTACGAGGTCCAAGGCCGCCTAAAGAGAATAAAATAAAATTTAACAGAAACTGAGAATAGTGTGGATTGTTATCTATTTTATTAAACACATTCCGATAAATATAAGTGCATTGAAGATAAAATTCAAACTAAATTATTTTAGCTCGTACTTTCTCAATAATTCCAGATTATCAATATCGTAATCTGAATAATTTTCTAATTTATTTGACCGTTAAATTAGTTTTTTCTGCTAGCTGAAGTTGTTTTTTACTTTTCAGAATGCACAACGAGTGGTATATCGAGTAATAAAACACGGTGCCAAAGCCAATAATTAACATAACATAGAACGGCATAAGTCCGTAATCTCCATAACTAAAAGACAAGTATATCCCATAGAAAAAATACAAGATTAATCCTCCCTCAATAATTGTTAAAGGACTAATAGCATTAGTTATGTACTGATTGCCTTTCCATTTGTCATCGTTAGAAATAATGTTGAATTTAGGTGTTCGCACAAATGGCGTCTTTTTACCAAAATACCCTTCAGCTACACCAATGGCATTATGAAGAGAGAGGCCCATAGATATGGAAAGAAATAGTGGAAACTTGACCACAAAAAACAAGAACACTATTAACTTATTCTTGAATTTCGTGTTATATGAAGCCCAGTAAAATAAAGATAAAATAACGAGACTAATAGAAAAGAAAGACCCAAACTTAAAAATATACTGCTGAACTGGAAGGTTATTTTCAGCAATCAATATTGGAACACTTAAAACAGCTAATGAGAGAATACAGATGAACAAAAAACTGTTCATTAGGTGAAAAATAGCATGAAGTTTTATTGATCCATTAATATTATTCGACTGCATGACACTTCTCAAGTTTTTACGTGCGCATTCTGCCGCACCCTTCGACCAGCGAAATTGTTGAGTTTTAAGTGCGTTCATAGTTGCAGGAAGCTCGGCTGGCGACTCCACCTCTTCAAGATACTTAAACTTCCACCCTTTTAATTGCGCACGATAACTCAGATCTAAATCTTCGGTTAACGTATCCGACTCCCAACCACCAGCAGCTAGAATACATGATTTCCTCCAGATACCTGCCGTGCCATTAAAATTGATAAAATACCCAGCAAAATTTCTGCCTTTTTGCTCAACAGTAAAATGTGCATCTAAACCAAACGCTTGCAGTGAAGTTAGGACAGAATACTCATTGTTTAAATGCCCCCATCTCGTTTGTACAGCACCAATTTTGTCATCCTTAAAATGAGGAATAGTTTGTGTTAAAAAATCCTTTTTAGGTAGAAAATCGGCATCGAAAATTGCTATATATTTTCCTTTTGCTAGGGGCGTTGCCGCTGCTAAAGCACCAGCTTTATAGCCATGTCTTATAGTTCTTATAATATGTACAATGTCAAATCCTTTTTTTCTTACCTCTACCACTTTATTAGCAATAATCTCAATAGTATTATCTGTAGAGTCATCAAGTATCTGAATCTCTAACTTATCGATTGGATATTCAAATTTGATGATACAATCTATCAAACGTTCTACTACATATTTTTCATTAAATACTGGCAACTGAATAGTAACCACAGGTATATGCAAAGCTGAATTTTGAGAGCTAAAAGTATCTTTCGAATCAGCTGACCCTTGTCTCGGTTTCCTTTCATCTTTTATCTTTATCCTTTCATCTCTTTTTGCTTTCCAATAATTTATTACCAAGTTAGCCTGTATCAGCGAATACAAGAAAATGAACAAAATAAATGCTCCATACAACGCAATCAATATAAAATAAATAGTTTCCAACTAAGCGTATTTAAACAAAGTGAAGATAATTTTATAACCGGCCATTATGGTCCCCTTAATAGTGCCAGTAATTTTAGATGTTCCCACCCTTTTACGATAACTTACTGGCACTTCACAAAAAGATAATTTATTCTTAACTGCCTTTATTTGCATTTCAACCGTCCAACCGTAATCTTTGTCTCGCATCCCGATTTCTATAAGTTTGTTAAACTTAATTGCTCTGAAAGGACCTAAATCAGTAAATTGAACTCCATAAATCCACTTCATTAAGGTAATTGCAATTTTATTTCCGTAAATCTGCTGAGGCAGCATAGATCCTGTTTCTTTCTCTCCCAAAGCGCGAGAACCTATAACCATGTCTATATCATTTCTTAAAATAGGTTCGATTACTTTGTCCAGCTCAGTGGGGTAATCTGAATAATCTGCATCTAGAAAAACAAGAATGTCTGGATGATTCTCTTTCTCATTAATGTAATCAACACCCTTTAAACAAGCGCTTCCATAACCTTGTCGTTCTTCCGATAAAACTAGTGCTCCAGCAGCCAAAGCAGCCTGAACAGTGTTGTCTCTTGAATTATTGTTGACCACGAGAATTTGCCTAACAAAATCAGGAATATCATTAATAACTAAACCAATCGATTTCTCTTCGTTATAAGCAGGAATAATTACATCAACAACTGGAGATTCATTTTTCATTAACTCCACAAAATAACTCTAAATTGCCTTACGTTTCCTCAAGAGTATATTTAATCAATATTTTTGTATTTAATATGATAATGAAAAGACTACTTTTTATACCTCTATTACTCTGCTTTATCACCAGCAGCGGGCAACCAACTGATTTCTTCAATAAGGCTGATCATTTCATGCATCAATATGTGAACTATGGATTGGTTGATTACGAGTCAATTCACAACCACCCTGAATCTTTAAACAAGTTAATAGCTGAAATTTCAGCTTTCGACATTGAATTGACTGATGAAATGACTTTGGAAGCATTTTATATTAACACGTACAACCTCTTGGTGATCAAACAGATTATAGAAAACTATCCTCTTTCATCACCAATGGACATCGATGGATTTTTTAGCAAAACGACTTTTAATGTTGCTTCTAAAAACATAACCCTAGATCAATTTGAAAACGATATCATCAGGACAGAACTAAAAGATCCTCGTGTGCATTTTGTTCTAGTTTGCGGGGCACAAGGGTGTGCTCCCTTACCTAGTTTTGCCTACAAACCAGAAAATATTGAACAGCTGCTTATCGAACAAACTAGTAAGATCTTAAATGATGGGAGCTTTGTTATATTAGACACGCTAAACAAAAGGGTTTCAGTTTCAGAGATATTTAAGTGGTATATCGAAGACTTTACAAAAGAAGGAGAAACAGTTATTGATTACATTAACAGATATCGGAAAGAAAAAATCCCTTCAGGTTATGCTGTTAGGTACTACCCCTACGATTGGAAGACGAATTCTCAATAGTTTAAGCCTTTCTTACAAAATCTGATTTCAATACAATTGCACTAAATCCATCAATTTTACATTCTATATTATGATTACTTCAGCCAGTGTAATATTCTTCACCTTAGTTCTAGACTCTACAGGAACGTCATCACCCTTGACTGTTAGATTTTGATTGTACGGAGGAAAGGGGATACTGAAGTTTTTGGAGAAATATAGTTATGTTAGATTCACTCAACATAAAATTATTCCATTACTCTAGAAAGTCCTAGAGCTGCTAGATCATAATCTGGCCGAAGTTTAAGTGTCGCTTTATAATTGATTTCCGCTTTTGCTAACTCACCTTTTTGTTCGTGGCATAAGCCAATATTATAATATGCAGGATAGTAAACCTGGTTTAGGGCTATCACTTGATTAAACCTGATTAGAGCAGAGTCTAAATCATGATTAACAGTTAGTTTAATATACCCCATATTGTAATATGCTTGGTAGTTAGATGGGTCTATTTTGGTCATCAATTGATAACCTTTAACTGCTTGTTCTGGTTGTCCATTTTCCTGCAAGAACAATGACTTATTGTAAATTGCTTCAATACTCGTTGGTTTAATTTGAAGAGCATTATTGTAGTAAGCTATCGCCATAGGGTCGTTTATCGATGCATAAATAACACCTAATTGCAAATGAGCATCGTAATAGTCAGAATTTTGCTCTATTGCCGTTTGAAAACTTGATACTGCTTTAGCTGTATCACCAAAATATTTATAGGTCATCCCTTTTTGGAAATAGGCTTTCGAATGAAACTTGTCCACTCGTAACGCATTGTTAATACTGTTGATTGATTCTTGGTACTTGTCCGAATAGAAATACATTTCAGCCAGCTTTAGATGTGCATCTATATTTCCTCCATCCAATTCGATACTCTTGTCTAGTAATGCTTTCGCCTCTCTAGTTTTCTTTTGCATAAAAAAGATATCGCCTTTTAGTAAAAAAAAGTTAGAATTTGTTGAGTCTAACTTAATTGCTCGATCTAGATCATTTATCGCGTCTTCTATGGATGAAGCTGATAGGTGAAGCCCTGCTCTATCAAAATACAAAACAGAATTGTTAGGTGCTTTCTTTATTCTCTCGTTGAGCTCTTGCATTGGATTATTGGCTTTCAACGAATCCATTTTTTGAGAATTAGAACTGACTCCTTGTTGTTCCTTAGTGTCATTGCAACAAGCAAGACATAATACAACCGCAAACACATATAATAGTAACCGCATGGTACAAATATAAAAAGGCTGTTCCAACTGGAGCAGCCCGTTTAATAAATAGAAATCACCTTTTATTCAGCTTTTGGAGCTTTATGTGGTTTAGCCGTAGATTCTTGAACGCCATTCATAGCATTTCTGATTTTACCTTCTAATTCTTCTTTCAATTCAGGATTATCATCAATTAAACTTTTTACAGCATCTCTACCTTGCCCTAATTTGGTTTCTCCATAACTAAACCAAGAACCACTTTTCTTTATTATTTCGTGTTCAACTCCTATATCAATAATCTCTCCTGTTTTAGAAATACCACCACCGTACATTATGTCGAATTCGGCTTTTCTAAATGGCGGGGCCATCTTGTTCTTCACAATTTTAACACGAGTTCTGTTTCCAAGAATTTCGTCACCACTTTTGATTTGGCCTATTCTGCGAATATCAACTCGGATAGAAGCATAAAACTTAAGCGCGTTACCACCAGTAGTTGTTTCAGGATTTCCGAACATAACACCAATTTTTTCACGCAACTGGTTAATAAAAATACAACAGCAATTCGTTTTACTTATAACGCCTGTTAATTTCCTTAAAGCCTGAGACATTAAACGAGCTTGAAGTCCCATACGAGAATCTCCCATTTCCCCTTCTATCTCAGCTTTTGGAGTAAGAGCAGCGACGGAATCAATTACAATTAAATCAATAGCTCCGGAACGAATTAGGTTGTCTGCAATTTCCAGCGCTTGTTCTCCATTATCAGGTTGTGAAATCAACAGATTCTCAGTATCAACACCCAATGTTTCAGCATAGAAACGATCAAAAGCATGCTCTGCATCAATAAACGCAGCAATTCCGCCTTTTTTTTGGCATTCTGCAATTGCATGAATAGTTAAAGTTGTTTTACCTGAAGATTCTGGCCCATAAACTTCTACTACTCTTCCCATTGGAAACCCGCCTATACCTAATGCCGCATCAATTGACAATGACCCCGTAGGTATTACTTCAATATCTTTATCGATTGCTTCATCGCCCATTCGCATTACAGCACCTTTACCGTATACTTTATCCATACGGTCCATGGTTAACTGAAGTGCTTTTAATTTCTCTTTTGCTATATCTGCCATTTTCTTTGTATTAAATTATTTAAGACAACATTACCAAACCAAACCGTAATCTATTTACGGTTTAAACAGAAGTTGTCATTTCGGCTAAAATTTGTTCTGTATGCTCCTTGGTTTTTACCTTTTTTATGACTTTCTCAATCATTCCACTCTCATTAATAATAAAAGTGGTGCGATGAATTCCGTCATACACTTTGCCCATAAACTTCTTTGGACCCCATACACCGTAATCATTAATCACCTTTTTGTCAACGTCTGCCAACAAATGGAAAGGAAGATCATGCTTGTCAATGAACTTTAAGTGTTTCTTTTCATCATCGGCACTAACGCCAACAACATCGAAACCAGTCTTTAAAAGATCGTTGTAATTATCTCTTAAGTTACACGACTCAACTGTGCACCCTGGAGTTAAATCTTTTGGGTAGAAATAAAGTATCAACTTTTTTCCAGAATAATCTGCTAACGAAAGTTGGCTTCCATTTTCATCAACTCCGCTAAAATTTGGTGCTTTATCGCCTTCTTTTAATATTGTCATAAATTAAATATATCTCAGACAAAGAAGGTAATAATTACTGGTGTATACAAAATTATTTTTCAGCCTCCTTTCGAATAGGTTAACCTGCAATAGGATTATCTAATACGTATTTCAATCCGCAGTCTAAACCATAGCGATAATCGACCATAATAGATTCTCTTGAGTGTGAATAAGTGCCGCATTTCAGGGGCTCTTCTGGTGCAATTTGTGCCACCCTAAGCCCTTTTGGAGGATTCATTAAAAAATCAATTGACTGGTTATATTTTTCATGACTCAATTCAAAACATTCACTTAACTTTTTATTATCATTATGATAAATACTGCCAAAATAGTCTACCCAAGTTTGACTTAGTTTTAACTCTTTAGGAGCTGTTTGCAAAACCAAAATATCTTTACTGCCAGTTTTATGAGCATGCTCTACAGGCAAAGGGTCGCTCCATCCGCCATCCATTAGGTCCATCCCCTCTATTTGATGAGTTCCTTTGGTTGCAAAAGGTAAAGTCGAAGACGCGATTACAGCGTCAACCCAATTTTCTTTATTCGGAGATATATATTCAGGCGTTCCTAAATTTGTATTAGTGGCAACAAATTCAACTTTACAAGTTTTAGAATTATGCAACGCTTTTTCAAAATCAAATGGCCTCAAACTTATCGCTACCTCCTTAATATAATCTATATTCATATAGCCTTCTTCTTCCCAAAAACGCTTGATATTAAGAAATTGGTCATCTTCAGAAAGAAGCACCATTGCTTCTAAGCATTGTTTATACTGCCCTCCTAAAAAGTAAGATACAGCCATTGTTCCTCCTGAAACAGCAACATAACGATCAAATGGAAAGTATCTGTTGACTAAAAATGCATCTAAAACACCGCAGCTAAATGCAGATCGAAATCCGCCCCCTTGTATAACCAATGTTTTTTTATGCATGCTGCAAATTTATATTGATTTTTGTAACTGGTAAGTATCTACCACAAAAAATGAAACTATTTACTGGTATTGAAATAACACAAGATTTTATTACTCCATTTTCGGAGCTAAAAACAAACAACCGACATTTAAATGGAATAAGGTGGAACAAACCAGAAAATTTTCATATTACAACTTATTATCTTGGTGAGACATTGCCAATAAAGTTAAACGAAATTATTCAAAAATTAGAATCAGTTACCCTTCAGCATCCAACCATAGTACTTACATATAAAAGACTTGGTTTTTCACCTGGTAAAAACCCAAATATGTTGTGGGCATATTTTAAGCTAAATCCAGAATTTCAAAAACTATGTAACGACATTGCCAACTCAGCTCAGTCTGCTATGCCTGCGAGATACAAACCGACTCCGCATATTTCGATTGCTCGTTTAAAAAAATCGCATCGTTATTATCAACCCAATTTCGATATAGAGTCCCCTTTATTTCTAAAATCAAACAAGTTGTGTTTATGGGAATCGATTGGTAATAAATACAAATGCATACAAAGGTTTGATTTAGGTAATAGCGATACTACCAAGTAATTACATTTAAGCTAATCATGACAAAAAAAGAAAAGGTAAGTTTTGTGGTAGCTAAATTGGAAGAGCTCTACCCTACTACCCCAATTCCCTTAGATCACAAAGACCCCTATACTCTTCTAATTGCGGTGTTATTGTCTGCACAATGTACAGATGTAAGAGTTAATAAGATTACTCCACTCTTATTCAAATTAGCCGATAATCCCTACGATATGGTAAAACTGACAGTAGAAAAGATAAAAGAAGTCATTCGACCATGTGGATTATCGCCAATGAAATCGAAAGGGGTTCATGGTTTGTCTCATATTCTTATCGACAAACATAACGGAGAGGTGCCACAAAGTTTTGCAGACCTTGAAGAGCTACCTGCTGTTGGACATAAAACTGCCTCAGTTGTCATGTCACAAGCTTTTGGTGTACCTGCCTTTCCTGTTGATACTCACATTCATCGCTTACTATACCGTTGGTCGTTAACGAACGGCAAAAACGTAGTGCAAACCGAAAAAGATGCGAAGCGACTTTTCGATGAAACCATCTGGAATAAGCTCCATTTGCAAATCATCTTCTTCGGCAGAGAGTATTGCCCTGCGAGAGGACACATTGCTGAAACTTGCTCTATTTGTAGTGTTGTTGGTCGAAAAAGCTTGTTTGTTTGACTTTAGAAAAAAAATTCTCTGGTGATATTTTTTTGAAATATTGGCCTTAAAAAACAAACAAAGAATAACAAAAATCTGTTTTTCATCTCATTTTCGACACTTTTGCATTTATGAAGCGGAGCATTACTGTTGGAAAAAGTGTAAAATATGGTTCATACGCAATATTGCTGATAATACTATCTGTTATTATACACAGCTACTATTATTATTTATACGTCCCTAGTTCGACATTTAACAAAATAAAAAACCAACAATATGATGTTATAATAGTGCCGGGCGTACCTTATGATGCTAATAATTGGAGTGTTTTTCTAAAATGGAGGATTCACTGGTCAGCTTTTCTATTCAAACAAGGAATTACGAAAAACATTATATACAGTGGAAGTGCAGTGCATACGGAATACGTAGAAGCCAACATAATGAAATTGTTTGGTGAGAAATTAGGAATCCCTTCTTCCAAAATAATTGCTGAAGTCGAAGCTGAGCACAGCACAGAAAATCTATATTACTCTTATATAATTGCGAAAGCCAGAGGGTTTAAAAAAATTGCTTTAGCAACCGATCCTTTTCAATCTGACATGCTAGATGATTACATTGTGAAATACAATATGGATATTGATTTAATACCGATAGTATACAGTATTGCTGACACTATAAACATGTATGAGCCAAAAATAAAATTCCAAGATGAATTCATTAAAAGCTTTACACCCCTGAGCGATCGGGAAAATTTAAACGAAAGATTAAAGGCCACAAGAGGTGAAAAAATTGACTGGAACAAAATAAAAAACTTATAGCTACTTCGTACCAGTATTATTGCCACGTACCTAAATGAGTATATATTTGTAACAAATAAATTTTTCTATGAAACACTTACTTTTCATCATACCTATCACTGCCATTCTTTTCTCTTGTGGCAATCCAGAATTAGAAGAAAAATTACAGCAACTTGAAAAAGAGAATGCAGAACTTAATGCAGAACTAGAAAACGAAGTTTCTAATAAGGAAGAAGTTGCCATTCAATTTAATAAGACGGTACAAGAAATAGAAGAAAATATTGACGAATTAGACCTACAGCAAGGCGCATTAAAAATTGAGCTACTAGGAGGTGTTGAAAATACTGAGACTGGCAAAGACAGAATTCTACTTAAAATTCAGCTAATCAACACTATGCTGGAGCAAAACAATTCTAAACTTAAAAGATTAGCTGAGCAGCTTTCGAAAAGTAATTATAAGGTTGTCGGTTTGCAAAAGAGTATTGAAGCACTGCAAGAACGTTTAGCAAATAAGGATATCGAAATTGCAGGGTTAAAAAAGGAGCTAGTTGAGTTAAACTATGAAATAGATGATTTAAACGTTACGGTAGACAGCTTAACATTTATAGCGGAGCTGCAAAAAGAAGTATTGCAAATTCAACGAGATGAACTAGAAACTGCCTACTACTGCTATGGCACAAAAAAGGAATTAAAAGAAAATAACATAATTACAAGAGAAGGTGGTCTAATCGGCTTAGGAAAAACAACAAAATTATCTAAAGATTTTAATCAAGAATATTTTGAAAAAATCAACATCAAAGAGATTACTGAGATACCATTGGCAATTAAAAAAGCTAAAATAATTACTAACCACCCAAGCGAAAGCTATGAACTTGTTGGAGAAGAAAGGGTTGAAAAATTGATTATTACAGATGTCAATAAATTCTGGGAAGCTTCTAAATTTCTTGTAATTGTTGTAGAATAAATGACGTCAGTAACCCCTTATAATCAAACTGAAAGCAAAAAAGCGCAAGTTGCCGAAATGTTTAACAATATCTCACAGCGATATGACCTATTGAACCATATTTTATCGATGGGTATTGATATTCTTTGGAGAAGAAAAGCCATTAAATTATTGCAAGAAGTTAAACCCGACACAGTGCTTGATGTTGCTACTGGCACAGGTGATTTCGCCATCGAAGCATTGCGACTTAAACCGTCTAAAATTACTGGAATTGATATTTCTCAAGGGATGCTAGACATGGGTAAAATCAAAATGAAAAATAAAGGCTACGATAGCAAAATAGAAATGCTATTAGGTGATTCAGAAAACCTCCCTTTTAATGACAATATGTTTGATGCAATTACCGTAGGTTTTGGCGTTCGAAATTTCGAAAACCTTGAAAAAGGCATTACAGAAATGTACAGAGTACTCTCAGAAAAAGGTAAAATTGCAATTCTCGAATTTTCAAAGCCTAGAAAATTCCCAATTAAACAGTTTTACAATTTTTACTTTTTGAATGTACTTCCTGCTATTGGAAAATTAATTTCTAAAGATCCAAGGGCCTATACTTATCTACCAGAGTCTGTAAAGGCTTTTCCCGATGGAGAAGACTTCGTTTCTATTATGCAAAAATGTGGCTATAAAGAGGTAAAGCAAATTCCTCTTACCTTTGGAATTGCCTCTATTTACATAGGCAAGAAATAAATCGCATTATAAACCGTTTTGTAGCTTTGCCTCAAAGATTTTGAAATACGCACTTTATATAATAGTAGCACTTTTGTTAAATAACTCAAGTGGTTTTTCTCAAACAAAAAAGAAAAGTAAAACCACCAAAGGAACGCCCCTGTTAAATCTTGAAAAGTTTGACCGAAAAAAAATGCATTTCGGATTTGCGCTCGGTTTCAACACCGCAGATTTTATTATGGAAACCAACCTGAACGATACACTGTTTAAACTAGAATCGCAACGGCAAAGTGGCTTCAACCTCGGTATTATTACCGATTTACATATAGGACCATACTTCGATCTAAGATTCATACCCACCCTTGCGTTCGCTCAAAGAAACTTGGAATACACCTACCTATTTCATGATGCGGAGAAACCCGAAGTTTTGACAAAAGAAGTGGAGTCAACGTTCCTCAATTTTCCTTTGAATCTCAAATATCGATCGGTCAGGCAAACAAATTTTGCCGCCTACATAATCGGTGGAGCAAGCTATAGTTTCGACCTTGCTTCTCAGCATAAAACAGACAACAAAAATGCACAGCTCGGTGATGTTGTTGTTAAATTAAATAGACATTCATATTTATGGGAGGTAGGCGTTGGGTTTGACTTCTTTTTAGAATATTTCAAATTCTCACCAGAGTTTAAAATGTCTTATGGACTCAACAATGTTGCTATTATGGACAACACGATGTTTTCGGAACCCATAAATAGCTTAAAATCAAAAATTTTTACAATTTCATTTAACTTTGAAGGGTAATGCAAAAAGAAGTAGTTCTTCTGCTAACCCCAGGTCAAGCTAACGACTGGAATGAAATAAAAAAAGTCGCGGCATATGCTCTTCGTGTTGATGCAAAAGATGTTTCATTTGTTCAACCCGTTAAAAGATCGGTAGATGCACGAAAATACCCAGTAAAAATTAGGCTAAAAGCACTAATTTATTTCAATGAACCAGAGCCTGAGCCAACCCCAGTAATTAGAGAATATCAAAATGTTGAAGGCAAAGAAGAAGTTATAATTATTGGCTGCGGTCCTGCAGGGATGTTCGCTGCTTTAAAACTAATAGAGCTTGGGAAAAAACCAATTATTTTAGAACGCGGAAAAGATGTAAAATCTCGTAGGCGAGATATCGCTGCAATTAACAAAGAGCATATTGTAAATCCAGATTCTAATTATTGCTTTGGAGAAGGCGGGGCAGGAACCTATTCTGATGGAAAATTGTACACCAGATCTTCTAAAAGAGGTAGTATTAAATCCATACTAGAAACCCTTGTTGCGCATGGAGCGAAAGAAGATATTCTATACGAAGCTCATCCGCATATTGGTACCAATAAATTACCAAGATTAGTTCAAGCTCTGCGAGAGTCGATAATAAATGCTGGTGGAGAAATTCATTTCGACACTAGGGTAACTGATTTCGTTCACGATGGAAAAATAATTAAAGGAGTTAAAACTTTTAAAGGTGATAAAATTGAAGCAAAAAATGTAATTCTAGCCACAGGGCACTCCGCTAGAGATATTTATGAATTACTTCATGAAAAAGAAATATTAATAGAATCAAAACCTTTTGCAATAGGTGTTAGAGTTGAGCACTCTCAAAACCTAATCGACTCAATCCAATATCATTGCGAAGCTAGAGGCCCCTATTTACCTGCAGCTTCTTACAGTCTCGTAAAACAAATTAATGATAGAGGTGTATTTTCCTTCTGCATGTGCCCCGGTGGATTTATTGTGCCTTCTGCTACATCACCGGGTGAGGTTGTAGTCAATGGCATGAGCCCGTCTAAAAGAGATTCTAAATATTCCAATTCTGGAATTGTGGTTGGCATTGAAGCTGAAGACGTTGTGCAGTATGCCCAATATGGTCCTTTAGCTGGATTACAATTTCAAAAGGAAATTGAACAAATGGCCTTTAAAGCTGGGGGGGGAACTCAAACTGCACCAGCCCAGCGATTAGTCGATTTTTGCACAGGTAAATTATCGAAAAATATGCCAGACACCTCATACCAGCCAGGAGTTGTCTCTGCACCACTAGATAAACTTTTACCTGCTGGTATTTCTTCTCGTTTACAAAGTGCATTCAAATCATTCGGGCATAAGATGAAAGGATATTACACCAATGATGCGCAAATTATTGGCATTGAATCACGAACCTCTTCCCCAGTTCGTGTTCCGCGTGACAAAGAAACACTTGAGCATCCCCAAATTAAAGGGCTCTACCCTTGTGGAGAAGGAGCTGGCTATGCTGGTGGCATTGTTTCAGCGGCCATGGATGGGGAAAGAGTTGCTGCACTAATTAGGTAGATAATATTGAATCTACTATTTTAGTTGTAAATTGTTCCTAATTTCATCTATGAACCGACTGATCTATATCCTGATATTGCTGCTAGTAAATGTTCAGCTATTTGCAGAGAGCAATAAAGACAGCCTTAGAGTTGAATCGCTGCTCCGAAGTAGTGAATCATTTTTTACAGTGAACGCTGATAGTAGCTTAACATACGCGACTATAGCTCTCCAGCTCTGCGAACAAAATAAGTTAAACAGTTTACTAATTAAGTCCAAATTTCTGATTGGTAAAAACCTACAAAACAAGGGCAAACACCAGGAAGCATTAGATGTATACATTCCACTGCAATTACAATTGATACAAAACGACAAAAAAGAAATTCTAGAACTAGAGTTGTACACAGAAATAGCAAACTGCTATAGTGATTTAAAAAAAACGGTTAAAGCTCTGGAGTACCTATTTCTAGTAACGAGCGTACTAGAAAAAGATGTAAAATCTAAATCAAATGATTACCTGTTAGCAAATGTCTACACTTCCATTGCCATATCTTATGGAAAATCGGGCAGACATGAACAAGCGGCAGATTTCGTGAAAAAAAACATTGAAATCTATGCTAGACATAACGACAAATCCAACCTAGTAAAAGACTACAACAATCTCGGTTACACCTATTTTAGGCTAGGTCGATTCGATGAAGCGGAAGAAAATTTACTAAAAGGATATGCTTTAAATGAACAAGATGGCTCAATAAATGAAAGCCTAGGTGAGCTTTACCAAGGAATAGGAGAACTCGAAAAAGCACTACTTCATGCAGCTGTTTCATATAATGAAGCACGAAAATCTAAACGAGATGGATTGATTGATTTCCGAAAAAACCTAATCCTTACAAATATCGAGGTAACTGAAGCCAAAGAAAATCTTAAAGAAAACACACAAAGAGCTAATGATTCTGCAAGAAAAACAATTGCTAGCTCCTCACCGGAGAAAGAGCCACAATCAGAATACCTCATTTATTTTATTGGATTATTAATTTTATCGAACATCATTTTTCTCGTTCTTTATATAAAAAAATAATAAAACGTTGATGCGGTTTAATAATACATTGAAGCCGTATATTGAGAAGACCATTCAATACAAATATTATGAACCACTCATCAATTTAATAGGGGCATCCAGTACTTAAAATAAGTACATTAGCATCCAATATATGTTAAGAATTAGAGTTTTTACAACCATCCTCCTACTACTGATGTTCTCAAACGTGAGTATCGGCGGTGGTTTTCAAGTAAATTTGCAAGGAACCAAACAGCTAGGCATGGGCCATTGTGGAACTTCCTTAGTTATGGGCTCTGAGAGTATATTTTTCAATCCTGGAGCTTTTGCTATGACTGATAGCAATTCATTCGCTCTTTCAGCAAATTTTGTGATTCCCCAAATTAATTATTTAGCTCCGTATCCTAGTACCTATAATGCTAGCATTAATAAATCGGTTAGTACTCCGTTTACTTTTAGTGCTGCAGTAAGACCAGATAGTGTACGATGGAATGCAGGAGTTTCGGTTTACACTCCTTTTGGCAGCGGCATAAGCTATGCTGATGATTGGCTAGGCCAATTTGTATTGAGAGAAATGTCGCTTAGAGCAATATTTTACCAACCTACTTTAGGTTTTAAAGTAAGTGATAAACTTGGAATCGGTGCAGGGTATGTATATGGTTCAGGAGAATTCTATTTAAGAAAAGGAGTGCCATTACAAAATACAGATGGTGAATACGGTGAGGCCGTCTTGCAAGGTGCTGGCCAAGGCCATGGATTCAACGTTGGAGTTTATTACACACCTATCGAAAACTTGCATATTGGCATAAGCTACCGATCTCGAGTTGGCGTAGATGTGATGCAAGGAACAGCAACTTTTGATATTGTACCCTATCTTACAGATTCTTTTCCAGACAGTACTTTTTCCACCAAGCTTACACTACCCGCTGTTTTCAATTTTGGAGCTAGCTACAACCTCTCAGAAAAAATGATGTTAGCGGTAGATCTCAATTATGTTGGCTGGAAAGTTTACGACACCCTCTCTTTTGATTTTGCACAAAACAGTGAAATTCTTGATGACATCAATTCACCCAGAATGTATAAAAACAGCTACATCGTTCGCCTTGGATTGCAATATGCTATAAAGCCTAATATTCAAATAAGAGCAGGAGCATATTTTGATAAATCCCCTGTATTGGATGACTACATTACTCCTGAAACGCCTGATTCCGATAAGCTAGGGCTAACGTTGGGAGGCAGCATTCAAGCTAGACGATTACAAGTCGATTTAGCCTTGCTATACATCACTGGTAAAAAAAGAACAGCAATTAACAAAGAAACCGAGTTCGGTGGAACCTGGAAAGCAACTGCTTTTGTTCCGTCAATCAGTTTGGGATATTTATTTTAACATAAAAACATTGTCATGAAAAAAATCACTACAGCACTTACTCTATTAATCGCCACCTATTCGTTTGCTCAAGATTGCTCGCAGGGGCGATATAAAGAAGAAATATTTTCTACTATTTCAACTACATCAGACATTCAATATGGTTCTAACCTTGATAAAAATGGAGACAACGTTAATTTATTATTAGATGTCTATACACCTGACGGTGATGCTTTGACTGATCGTGCATTAATAATTATGGCTCATGGTGGAAGCTTCATTGCTGGAAGTAAAACAGGCTCAGACGTTATAGACCTATGCACAGACTTGACAAAAAAAGGTTACGTAGTAGCTTCAATTAATTATCGATTAGGAATGAATGGAATTCCTTTCCCTGGTCCTGATTCTGCGGATGCTACAGAATCCGTTTATAGAGCAGTGCAAGATGGTAGAGCGGCTGTTCGATATTTTAGAAAAGATTTTACAGAAAATAATAATATGTTCGGTATCGATACTTCTCAAATATATTTTGGCGGTGTCTCTGCCGGAGGTTTCATCGCTCTGCATCTGGCATACTTGGATGACATTTCTGAATTTCCAAATTATGTTGATACGATTGGTCAGCCAGGTCTAACAGGAGGGTTAGAAGGTAATTCAGGTAATCCGGGATATTCTTCAAAGGTTAATGCAATTGTAAATATTTCTGGAGCACTTGGAGATAAATCTTGGTTAACTGCTGGTGGTGTGCCTGTATTAAATTTACACGGTAATCAAGACGGAACAGTTCCTTATAACTCAGACATTCTATACATGACAGGCATATTCCCAATCATGGAAGTTCATGGTAGCGCTGCTATTGCTTTACAAGCAGATATGGTTGGTGTAAACAACTGTTACAAGCAGTTTAATGGAGCCGACCATACGCCGCATGTATCCAATAGTAATTATTACGATACTACTATTACCTATATGACCGGATTTCTTGCCCAATTTACTTGTGGAGATCCATTTACGTGTTCTGATGCTTCATTATTCCTGTCAATCAGCGATTTAAAGATAAACAAAGCTGAATTCTCAGTTTATCCAAATCCTGCTTCAAAATTTATCACCATAACTTCTGGATTGGTTAACGATTACGATATCGATATTCTTGATTTATTAGGAAAGAAAGTTT
>Ga0209335_10002480_pt1 | contig 19448 bp, 15 predicted proteins | sample COG_09_FD_184753 | JGI IMG/M metagenome (GOLD analysis project Ga0209335, IMG submission 184753) | Pelagic Microbial community sample from North Sea - COGITO 998_met_09 (SPAdes) (version 2) | ecosystem: Environmental > Aquatic > Marine > Neritic zone/Coastal water | place: Helgoland, sampling...
CTTCATTATGTTAAGAACCCTTATTTGGGATTCAATTTTGGCTCTCTTTTTAGCTACTTCATTTGCAACTTTATCAAATTTTGCGGCTTGTTTTTTATTTGATAAGTCTACTGTGGTGAATTTTGCTAACTCATTTGATTCTTTAACTAAATCTTTAGCTGCTTTCCCTGATGAAATTATGGAGTCTCTTAAGTCTCCAGAGTTTTTTGCTATTTGTCCTATCTGTTTGGACATATCTTTAAAAGCAAATGAAGCTTCAGTCCCAGCGTCTCGAATTTCATCTAACCTTTCTTGTACCTCTTTTAATTTTTTAGAGTCTAATGGCATAATATATAATAATGTTTGTTATAAATATTACTTATAACTAGAAGATGTAGGTTTTTTAAAAGCTTGAGGGTTTATCTTTCCATCAGCACCTATTGCTGTTTGTTTATTAGTGTTTTTGGATTGAGCCGCCTCAATTGAATCCTTTTCTTCCTTATAGAAATTTTGGATTTGAGAAAAGGTATATTTCCTCAACCATAGGGGCATGTTATAAATAGTGTACCAATCATATCCACCCTTACCATGAAATACTATTTCATGGATTTGGGTGAATAAATTTTTTCTAACTTCAGACGCTTGATTTGACGTCAGGCCAAAAAAAGTTAAGGTTAATTGGGAGGGGTTGGGGGGAATCACTTTCGGGGGGAAAAAATGACAAATCTATGTCGGGTTGAAATTCGTCTATATGTTTTCTTAATGCCCTAGCATCTCTTGCTAGAAGGAAATCGTCTACATACTTCCTAATAGTTTTAGGTTCTGAATCACCTCCCACTGAGGTAATGATGTATTTTAGTTTTGTTGAAATTGTAGGTGAATTAGTTTTAGATATCTTTTTAAGACCTTCTAATTCTCTAGTAATTGACATTTCATCCTTATGGGTTAATAACTTGAATGTTATTTCAGTATTAGTTGATGGTAGGGTAAAATTAAAGGAATTATGACCTTTAGTAAAATCTGATTCATCCATAGGTTTTGGTTCTATTAGAGATAAATCAACTTCAATTTCTTCATCTTCATAAATAAAACTATAATCTTTACCATATCCTAATACTCGGGCGGCTACCATAAGAGCATTCTTATCACCAATGATTAAATCATTATAATCAATATCGGTTACAATTAGGGATTTTAATAATTTATCTATTACTGTTCCTTTTTTAATAAATGATTGGTTTGATAAAATATCCTCTTCCTTTGCAGTCATGTACTTTATTTCTACTTTTCCACTTGATAATGGATTGTCTTCAGGATAGACTAAACCTTTAGAAGGTAATTCAACTTCTTCAGTTGGTAATTTAAATTCACTCATAATTTTTATTTGGTTATAACTTGTTTTCTTATTATACATATTAAGATAAAAAAAAGTCTAACCGAAGCCAAACTTTTCTTAATAAAATATGTGATGTTTTTTAGAAATTCAATACTGCGTAGTCAATAGATACCGTCATTGTAAGTTCAGTTGCTGTATCAGCTGCTGTCCAATCATAATCTCCAAAATTAGCATCAATAATAAATGCTCCCTTTAATACCCATTCTGAAACTATGTCTCCTACAGGTCCTAAAACATTAATTGTTAAATCTTTCTTATAGAAATCAGAGTAACCATCTCTACCTGTTACAGATTCGTGATGTAATCTTACCCACTCCATTATTGCTTGTGCTCCAGATGGTGTAATTGGGTCATACAATGATAAAGCAACATCACCCCATTTGGATTTACCTTTAACTTTTCTTTCTACGTTAATATGATCTAGAGTTACTACTCCTTGGGTTAAAGTTACTGCGCCTGCTTTTTTAATCATAAAGCTTGGGATACCATCCATATAAAGGATGAATCTATTCGCTTGTTTGGGTTCAAACGCTGTAAAAAATATTTCATTGGGATCTAATACTGCCATTTTTTATTGTTTATTTTCGATTATAAATATCTGATTCTTTGGTTTTTATGACGGGAAAGTAGCTCCAGTTGGTAAAACATTGAAATCTAAGTAAATAAATTCTGCTGTTTTAGTTGGTTGGAGGTAAATTTGTCCTATTAACTCATTTCTATCAATAACATCTGGTGTGTTATTTGAGTCATCCATTACTACTTTAAAGGCATATAAACCTTGTCTTTGTTGTACACTTTCTAGGTAAGGGTTAACTTGACTCAAGAAATTGTTTCTTGTTGCTATTGTATTTTGTTCAAATACTAAGTTATCTGCTATTTGTGAAATGTACGATTTTAATTCTATTAACAATCTTCTAACATTTATTCTATCCAAAGCACTTGCTTTTTTCTGTAGTGTTTTTTGTCCGAATACTACTACCCCAACATTAGGGAATGTAGCTATTGGATTAACATTTGCTCCATATAATGTATTTCTGTTGCCGTTTGTTAAATTTCTTTCTGCTCTTAATACTGTTGATAATCCACCTCTACTTAAACCTGCAGGTGCAAACCATGCTTCTCCTGATCTATCATTGAAAGCGTATACTCCTGGTATCATTGTTGAAGCAGGTACCCAAACTTGTCCACCCTTATCTGGGTCGATTGTTTGCAACCAAGGCCAATAGGTAGCTGCGTATGAAGAATCAATTGCTGCTGCTCCTGCGGCTACTGGAAGTATATCTGAATCATAATTCACTAAATCTACTATGGCTAAATTATCACCTCTTGATTGAGCTGTGTTTACCATTGTAGTAAGTTCACCTGTTGCTTTAGCATTTGCTTTTATTAATCCTGGAGTTGTAATTAAATTATAATTAAATAAATCTCTATTAGCTAATAAGTTTAAAGCTACAGCATATGTACCTGTGCTTGTAGTATCATCTAAAGCATCACCATCAAATCCTTGTGTATTGATGTTAGATATACTATCATAAAATAATGCAGGTGAATTAGCGGCTGTAAATGGGACTCCTGTAGCTCCTCCAAATGTTCCTTCAGAGGCAATTGGAATAGAACCTGTAAATTGGTCTTTAGCATTTCCAGCGTTATCAAAATAGTTTAATGTTTTTGTTGCTACTGATTTTACTCTTACATATCTACTTAAAGTATTATATGTACCATCATTTTTAATGTAATATTCACCATTGTCATTAGCAACTGTTTGTTTTGAGTTACCTATTACCTTTTCAATGTAATTTGATGAATTTGGGTCTAGTGATAAACCTGCCCAAGTTTCTAATATTGTTTTGGAATTCGTAATGTCATCACCTCTTCTAATTAATAGGGCAAATGTACCTGATCCTGTGTTAGGAGCTGTAATTTCCCATCTTATATTGTCTGCTGTACCATCAGCTAATTGTCCTGATGAACCTAATGTTGATGTACTATTTTGGTTTATTCCTTCTGATAGGGTTTCTAATACTATTCCAGTGGAAGTATTTACTATATCGTCTGCGTCTAATGTTATTGTTGTATCTGTTCCACCTGCTGCCCCATATCCTAGAGATTGTGATGGGATTGTAATGATTTCACCAATAACATAACCTGTTCCACCATTTGTAGCTGTTATGGCGCTTGAAGCAGATGTAGAAGATAGTGTTATACTAGCTGTAAAATCAGTTCCTGCTAAATTACTTGAACCTGAAATAGTATAGGTTCCTATTGATCCTGTAACACCTGAAAGTGAGGTTAATAATGCATCTGCATCTGTTGAAACTACTCCACTTTCTATACTATTAGGAATGCTAGTGTTAACAGCTGTGGTATAAGAACCACTAACTACTCTTGTTACTAATAATGAATCACCTCCTTGTTGGAAATAATTATAAGCGGAAATTGATGTGAAGTAAGTGTATTCTGCACTTCCACTTTCTACTACAGCTCCAAATTTGTTTTGATAATCACTGTAAGTAGTAACTAAAGTTGGTATTCCAACTGGTCCCTTTACTGTAGGTCCTACAATAGCTGCGCCTGCTTGTATTGGTTGTGCTGTTAAAAATGAATTATCATTTTCTTGAGCTAATACACCTGGTGATAATAATACTTCTGCCATGTTCTATAAATTAATTTTGTTTATAAATACTATAGAACCCCTTGAAAATCGATTAATTCTTAACGAATTCTCCACTTTCTAAATTAACTGTTCCCTTGCCGTATTTTTCTTCAAGTTCTTTAGCTAATTGAATTTGGTCTTGTTCAAATGATTCTATTTGTTGATTAACTTTTTGTTTTTGTTGGTCTAGCATATTTTTTTGATATTCTATTTGACCAAGTTGGATGATGAAAGTATCCTGCTGTTGTTGTAACGAAGAAAGGTTATTAATTTCTTCTTTTGATAAAACTGTTTTTTCCATGTTTATAAATATTAATTAGTTATGTTAAAATACATAGGATTTAGGGGTAATCCAAATTTCTTTTATTATGATCTTTCTCCCAATGTCCATTTGACAAATGAAACATCCGTTGTAACTATATCAAATGTTCCAGCTGCTGAACCTTTTCTTTGTCTAATTAAAATCGTATCTCCTTCATAGTAATTTGATATATCGATAGGACCATAAGTTTTGTATTGTAGAGTATTGTCACTTGTAAAGCTAACAGATAGTGTAGTTACAGTAAGTGCGGCGTCATCAAAAGTATCTGAATTAGCTAATGTTCTAGGTGTGGGTACTTTTCCACCATCTGGATCATTAACTAATATTCCGTTACCTCTTATGAGAACTACATCTAACTCTGCTCCTCCAGTAGCACCATCTGCATAGTATCCAATATTTACTTCTAATGGATATGCAGTACATGTTCCTGCAGGGATGGTTAATTGGTTATAAGCTTCATCTTGTAATTGGTTTAATTGAACACCTGGTAGAGCGTGATCCCATGTAACGTCTCCTGCAACAGCAGAGAGTTCTCCATTACCTAATCCACTCGATCCCCAAGTGTTACCTACAATTGGAACAGTTTGTCGAGATAAAGCTTTACCTCTAAAAGATAGTTGACCTTTGGGGTTAATTAGTGTTGTGTCTGGGGTGTATAGGAATTGTTCAAATACTGGTGAAGTGGTTATTGGGTTGATTAGTCTAATTCTACCCCACCTAGCTTCAGTACTAAATAAAGATGATGTTGCCCATATGTCTGTATTTACATTTGCAATAATCTCTTCTTGTGAATCGTTGTGAGCAAATACATTATTAGCATAATTATATCCTTCTTGTGAAGACACTACTTGTGCCCCATTAATAGGTTCCCAAGTTGAAGCTGTTGTGAATATTTCTAAAGTTAAATCTCCTGGTGTATATGATCCAGTTGATACTTGTTTATATTGTAGTCCTGTGAAATATAAATATAAATCATCTATCGATGGATCTTTTTGAACATTACCAAAATACATAGCATCTCCACTACCGGAGTAGGTAAAATCAAATGTTGATGAGTCTCTAGATGTTGCTTCGGCTGTTACGTCTGTAAATGCACCTCCAGACCCAGAAGTTATAATCTTCATGCCTTTGTTGTAAGGCAATCCTTCTCCTGCGCCAAATGTAAATCCTTTATTAGCATGTCCTACTTCTACATCGCTGTAAATCCTAAACGCGGGTTCTAATGTTACACCATCGTCTTGGAAAGAAAAGGCGTGGTTTGATGATACCCAATCTGGATTAGCTGTTATTTTAGCAGCCTGCATGTGGCTACTTACTAAGTTAAATATACTACTATCCGATCCTGATATTCCTGCGTCAATTGTAATGTGTTTATCTACGTTGTCGTCAATATACACATTCATTCCTTGTATGACATAATCTTGAGATGCTAAATGGAATGCTTCTTGGACATTAAATAAATTTGTACCTAATATAATATTAGTTCCTCCCTCATTGTAGAAGCTAGAGGATACTAATGGATTACCGGCATTTGTGTTTATGGCTTGTAATCTTCCTGCAGTGGTGTGAAATATCTTATCTATGCTACCTCCGCCTGGAACGTGAACACCATCTGTTGCTAATATTCCTCCTTGAACATACGCTAGTTTATCAAAATTCCCCCCACCATATCTAAATTCGTTGAATATTACTTTTGAAATAGCTGCAGTACTTTGGGATATTTGAAACCCTATACTATTACCTTGTCCCTTAAAAGTTACATCATAAATTGTTCCTCCACCTACACTATCGTAGAATATACCAGGAAATGATCCACTTGGACACACTACAGTAAATCCTTCTAATCTTGTGTTGGCTTCTTGTGTGATAAAGGTTGCACTATTATTTGAAGCAGATATTGTGGCAGATTTTAAACTTCCTAAAGATTTTAATGTTATTCCATCGGATATAGTAAAGGGGGATTCAATGTAAGTACCCGGTTCCACTATTACTGAGTCTCCTGAAGAAGCTGCTGCTGTAGAGGCAGATATACTTAACCATGGTCTTTGTACATTTCCTTTCTGAGCAGTTGAATTATTTCCTGTTGTGCTAACCCATAATGTGTTTGTTACTGTTACTGGTACGTCTGTTAATCCAAATCCATCTCCTTCAAAACTACCACTAAAGCTTCCACTAAATTCATTTGTAAATTGAATTAAATCTGTACTATCATCATAACATAAGTAAGTTTTTTCATTAGGTATAACTCCAGATGATGTTATTTGTGCTATGTCTGTTAGGAATGTAGGCTCTTGTGGTCTTGATATTATTACTCCAGCACCATTATTAGATACCTTTACAACTCCCACCCTTGCTTCAAAATATGGAGCAGGTGGTTTTGTATTTGAATATGATCCTGATGTAGTGTTAGATAAATATAAGATATCACCTGCTGCAAATGCTGATGTGTCTAAGTCTCCAACTGATCCAAAGGTTGTAACATACCCTGAGCTGTTATTTGTTATTTCTTCTGTTGCTATACCTAAAATTTCATCTTCTTCGGTTGAGTCTTTAAATGACTTTATTTTAGATACTGCTAATTCTATATTGAGGTTTTGTCCCGTTGCTCCTGATATTCTAACAGCAGCTCCATTTGCTATAGTAACACCTGATATGTTTGTTGCATAAACGTGTGATTCTTGTCCTAATTGTAAACGTACATCTGATCCTTGCATATCAAGGGTAGTTGTTTTGTTTACATCATCCCAATACATTCTTCCGGTAGTATGTCCAGTTGCTATGTGTTCTGTGTCAAATTGTATTTCTTGAAGATTAACTGTGGAATTTGAGCCACTTACTGTTAGTGAGCCTGTTACTAATACATTTCCTGTGATGTCAGTTTGGCCTATTATATCTACATCTTGGGTTAAAGGGTTTACATATGAGGCAGTTTCTGCGTAACTTGAGGATAATTCGTGTGTAATTTCGTAAGACGCACTTACTGCATATGAGGCAGATACAGCGTAACTTGAACTAATTGCATTTTGAGATGTTTCAACGTAAGATGCTGTTGCAGAATATGAAGAAGATACTGCATCTACAGCATCGGCAACTGGACCAAAAACGTTTCCACCTAGTATAAAATCAGTAGTTTCTGAGTGAGATGATGAAATCGCGAAACTTGAAGACAAAACAGTCATTGAAGACGTTTGATCATTTCTTAGATAATCTGTGATACCATCTATTGATGAGGAAATGACATAGGACGCAGTTTGAGCTGTTTCTACATAAGAGGCCGTTGCTGCGTAACTAGCAGAAGTACCCATTGGGAGATTTGTTAATTGAGAACCGTCTCCTTCAAAACTTCCACTAAATGAACCACTAAAGATCCCATCTCCACTTTGTACAAATGAAGAGGTTAATGCATATGAACTACTAACAATGGCTTCATATACTACACCATTAGCATCTTTATATCTAGGTAAATTGTCAGAAGTATCATTAAAATATGTACTTGAACTTACAAGGGTATGACCCGCAGAGGAAGTAACATACTGTTGGTATGGTATTCCAATTGATTGTGTTACTATGCTATTATTTAAACTCATATTTAATTATTAATTACTATATTTCCTTGTGCATCCGGAGTATTTAATATAGCTTGGGTTACTTTTGTTGGGTTTGTTGGTGTACAATTTTTAAAAGTATTATTTGCATAAAATACTGGTGTAGCGTCATCAACTGCTGTTATTGCAGTATTAGCAGTATTATTGTTATAAAAATCAAATGAACAATTGGTTATTGTAGTTGTTGTTGCTCCTGAATCTACTTGTATAGATTTTTGTCCATTAGCAGGATAATCATCAATAATAGCACAATTTGAAATTTCACCGTTACCAATTGTAATACCAGGCCCTAGAAAATCCCTATTGTAAATTGTTACCCCTAAAATTTCTCCAGTTGAGGTTGCTAATGATACATTATTACTAGTATATATAGATCCTCCTATCATTTCTCCAACAGATGATGCTCCTATTCCATTAGTATTTACTATAGTACTGTCTATTAACTGTCTTGTACTTGATATTCCACCTCCATTATCTGCTCTTATATCGCAGTTTATTGCATAATAAATAGATAAAGCTTGTCCTGTTTCGGCATAAAAATAACTGTTATATAAGTAATTTTGGGAAGCTTCTGCTCCTGCTTGACCCCCATAAGTATGTACTTTTAGATTATTGTGTTTTTTATTAAACCCATTAAACCTAATTCCTTTTGAAGCATAAACCTCTAAGTTATTTAATTCTCCATATGTTTGAATTAGGTAATTAAATATAGAACCCCCAATGAATTTACCCCCATTAAGAGTACCATCATTTCTAATAGGATAGAAAGGAGAAGCATTAGTCCCATTTTCAACCTCCCATTCAAATCCTATACTTGTTATTTCAGAGGCTACATTATCTATATAAAGTAATCTATTGAATATACCTGTACTTGTGCTTTGGGTAAATCTAATTCTTCCATTGTAGAAAGAACATGATACAGCAATATTATTATCAGTAATCATATCAGCAGCATCTAAAGTTGCACTAGCACTAATAAATAATTCGTTACCATTAAAATTAAAATCAACTTTATCTTTTAAATGGAAAGTATGGTCTGATGATTCTGTTACATTTGTAAATAACTGTATGGTATCTCCTGCTACTGCTGCTTGTAATGATGATGATAAATCTGGATAGTAAGTATAGGATCCACTTGAGTTTGATATACCAAATTTACCTGATGCTGCGGTTATACCCGTTAAATCCCCTCCATATCCTTCAAAACTACCACTGAAGCTCCCACTAAAAATACCATCTCCACTTTGTGCAAAGGAGGCTGTGTCTGCATATGATGAAGATACTTCTTTTATTATTTCATGGGAAGCCGAGACTGCATAAGAAGCAGTTAAAGCGTAACTTGAACTAATGGAATTTTGAGCAGTTTCAACGTAGCTAGCTGTTAATGCATAACTAGCAGTTGGAGAGAAACTTGCTGTAACGTTTGTTAAGCCACTTCCATCCCCTTCAAATGAACCCGAAAATGAGCCTGATACTCCTTCTGTTACTATCAGTGAACCTGATACTACTGAGTCGGCTTTTGAGATTAAGCCTTTCTTTATTATAAATTCGTTTGCCATGTTATCTTTTTTTCACTGTCCAAAAAGAAGTTAAATATTTTTTACTATACTTCAATTGGCTCACTCCATGCAGAAGTTGCCATTAATTCTAGTATAGCATGATGATCATAAGTACCAACAGGAACTACAGAACCATCTGTTATAAAAGTTGGTGTATAACCATCTTGCCACTTAATTACAAACTGAGTATCATCTAATGACTTTCTAATGGTAGAGGCTGATGTTTCTCCAATTTGGGAAAAATCGATTAAGCTAATGTCTGTTAAATTAATTACTGCGTATGTTCTTGTGTTGTGCATTTTTTTGTCTTTATTATAAATATGTTAAAGTTTATTTTTATTGTAAGTTTATGGGTTGGGTGGAGTATCTTCTACTCTGTCAATTAAATCCATGTTGACAGATGTAGCATTATTTCCACCACTGCCTTGATCAACTAATGTCCAATTTGTACCATCATAGGTTGCCTTCTCTCCCATTCTGTACCATGCGATTGGGTTGAGGGGTGTTAGGTCGGTTGGTTTAGATGAAATGCTTGTTATTTCTGTTGGTGTTAATACTTTGTCATATAAGCTAACTTCGTCTGCTTTACCCGCCCAACTTCCTAACGTATTATAGTATGCTCCTATTTGACATTTATTGCCTGCAATAGAACCCCCCGTTGTATAGGGTAAAGAATAAGGCATTGTTCCAATTAATCTAGCTCCATTTGGAGTGACTCCTGTTGTGTTAGGCACAGGAAAAGCAACCCCATCAACGTAAATAATCATCCGATTTGTGGCATTTTTATCATAAACCAATGCTAAATTATACCAAGTATTAGCTTGCCAAGTTATTCCAGTACCTCCATAAGTTGCATTTGAGTCATCATACAATAGCGTTTGCCCTGTTACTTCTCCTCCAGCATTATTACTTGCTATTAAGAAGATTCTTAAACTTCTATTAGTTCCAAAATTTCCGTTAGTATCAAAAGCTATTCTTAGATAAGACGTTCCAAAATCACAACTCAGCCCAAGCATATAATCATATTGGGTAACATTATCCAAATTAAACCACATAGAAACACTTCCAACGTGATTGCCGTCTGTTGCATTTAATGGGGTTGTTGGTGCAAACCATTCATTACTAAAATCAACATAATCATCCATCCCATCAAAGTCTAATGAATACGTGTTTATAAATGATGGCTTTGGTGGTCCGAATCTCATAATTTTATATTTTTAAGATGGTGGTGTATCTTCTACTCTGTCAATTAAATCCATGTTGAAACTTACAGCGTTGTTTGAGCTGCTTGGTGCCGTTCCTACTCTGTCTTCTATTGTCATGTTGGCAGATGTTCCATCGTTGCTTCCTACTGCATCGGGTACAGTCCAAACTCCACTGCTGAATGTAGCTTCTTCGCCCATTTTATAGTGTGCTACTGCTCCACTTATTGTAGTTGGTTCCCCGCCATTGTAGATGTCATTTATTTCACTTGCAGAAAGTTCAGAATCATAAATACTTACTTCGTCAATACCACCGTTAAAATTCCAAGTTCCAGAATTTCTCCCTATTTCATAAGCAAAAGCGGATAGATGACTACCCACATTTAATTGAGTTCCTTTATTGGTTAATGCCACTCCGTCAAAATAAACAATAATTTTATCTGCCGTAGTTGTCGCTTCTGTTGTGAATGCTATATGATGCCATTTACCGTCATTAAAAACCTGCGTGTTATCTAAGTTTAAAAATCCATTACTACCATCGTATAATTGCAGTCGAATTTGGTTAGCAGGAGCATAAAGTCTAATTAAGAATTTTGATTGATTGCTGATAGGAGACAATAAAGCAGCACTTGTTGTCTTTATCCAAAAGCTAACGCTATAAGCAGATGAAAAGTTTAATTCTGTATTGTTGGGAATGTTTACATAGTCATTAACTCCATCAAACTCAAAACTATAATTTGATACTTTGTCCTTGTTCTCATTATTAGGTATAAGCCATTGTGGAGATTTGTATGCACCGTTATCTCCCATACGATACCAAGCTACTGGAAAAAGGTCTGATAAGTCTGTTGGTTGATTGCTACCATCCCATAAATCTCCTATTGGAATAACAGAATCAAAAATTGCTACTTCGTCAATATTGCCACGAAAACCAAATGAGTTATCGTACAAAGACCCAATTTTACTATCCATAGCAGATGTGAAAGCACCTATTGATGTTGGTATTGTCCCAGAAAAAGAAGAAGCAATTATTTCTATGCCATTCACATATAACTTTAATCTATCGGTATTTGTTGCACCACTTCCGTCAAACACATAAACTATATTGTACCAATTATTTAGAGCCGTAGAAATAGAATATTCCGCATTAACATTGTTGACATATAAGTATATTGTACTGTTGGAATATCTTTGAATAGTTATTCTACTAGTACCCTCTTTAAAGTCTAATAATATGCGATTTGCTGAGGAAGTAGATTTCATCCACAGAGAAAGGGTAACAGTGGGGGCATTGCTTAATTCTAATACCTCTCCACAATCAACATAATCGTCCACACCATCAAAGTCTAATGAATAGGTGTTTATAAATGGTGGTGTTAAGGGTTTTAATGGTCCTACTCTTCCGCTCATAATCTTCTTTTGCTAAGTTGGTACATCTGTTGAATAAGTTGGGGAATTTTCTAGGGTTCCATTATTTCCTCCAGTCCCAGAATCTATAGCTGTTGTGCCCGATCCTTCTTCAAATCTATACCAAGCTACTGGAGAAAGGTCTGTTAAGTCGGTTGGAACCCCATCAGTGTAAATAGCTAAAACCTCAGCAGCCGAAAGTTCAGAATCATAAATTGCAAATTCGTCTTGATTGCCTAACAAAAAGCTACTTACTCCATTAAAAGAACTAAGATAGGCATCTTCAGTATTAACAATAGTTTGATTTTGTAAGTTGTCTTGTGATATTGAAGACGCTCGAAGAACTCCATTTTTATAATAATTTATTCCTGATGCTAATCCGCTGCCGTCATAAGTAAGAACTATATTTACCCAGGTATTAATTGGTGCAAAATTAAAATCACTTGTAGTAATCCTTTTTCTTCCTGATAGTGTACCACTATTAGTATTATATAGATTAAAATGTAAAGTATTATTATTATTAGTACCACTACTATTAAGGTATATTAAAATACCTTTACCTCCTATATATTTTGAATAAAGATATTTAACCCCACTTTTAGGTAGTGGTTTTATCCAAGTTGAAAAACTAAAAGAATCTGTATATTCAAAATTTACTCCATTGCCCATGTTTACATAATCATCCATCCCATCAAATTCCATAGAATACGTGTTTATAAATGATGGTTTTAATGGTCCCCTCCGTATTGACATAACATTATATTGATCTTATTGTTGTTTTTATCTTCCACCCTGCAGTATCTGTTAAAGAAATAAGTTGAGCTTGTGATTGAGAAATTTCTACATTAAATGTAACTCCTACTGTTGAACCTATATCGGTTGTAGTATTTTCTGTGTAAACTAAATTACCTCCATTCCATATTGACATTATGTTACCTGCTCTAGCATTTGATGCGGATGTTACCGTGTAATCAAAGAATACACCGTCGTATGAGCTAGTACTCAGTGAATATATGGACTCTGACGTAGCAGCTAATGTTGCGTTTATAGTCGCAGTAGTGTATAATGAACGAGGATCGGCTCCTATTAAAGTTCTACCATCTGAGAATATTTCAAATTGGGGATCTCCGGCGGCATCATTTATTACTAATAGCGAACCTGATAAAACATCATCTATAGCAAATAATTCTCCTAAACTACCTTGTACACTAAATACTGTTGAACCACTTCCTATTATTTCTAAGGGTTTGCTTGAACCTGACACTAATAAACTTCCTGTTATAACTGCTGAGCCTGAAAATGGGAATGGATCTACTCCTGTTAATCCACTTCCATCACCTACATAACTTCCTGAGAATGAACCACTAAATAATCCGTTTCCACTTTGGGCAAAGGAGGCTGTGTCTGCGTAGCTTGAAGAAACTTCCTTAATTATTTCGTGTGATGCCGAAACAGCGTAGGATGCAGTTAAGGCATAACTTGAACTGATCGCATTTAAAACGTAGGATGCTGTTTGAGATGTTTCTACATAGGAAGCTGTTAAAGCGTATGATGAAGATACTACATTTATTAATTGTGAACCATCACCTACAAAATACGATGCTGAGATAAACCCACTTGCACTTATGTTTCCTGATGCTGTTATATTGGTATTGACAAATAATCCTCCATTTGGTGAAATTGAAGCAGTTGAACTACCACTTGCAATTTGAGATAAATTTAAACCAATTATTCCTGTTGCAGGAATGTCTGTTAATCCCGAGCCGTTTCCTTCAAAGCTTCCACTAAAGCTTCCGCTAAAAATACCATTTCCAGATTGTGCAAATGAAGCAGTTTCGGCATAGGATGAAGATAATTCATGTATAATTTCATGTGAAGCCGAGACTGCGTAGGATGCTGTTAAAGCGTAACTTGAACTTACGGCATTAAAAGCATAAGATGAAGTTGTAGAGTAACTTGAACTTACAGCATTTAAAACGTATGAAGCTGTTTGAGCTGTTTCTACATATGAGGCCGTTAAAGCGTAAGAGGAGGATATGGATGATGTTGGATGGGATATTCCTGTTAATTGAGAACCATCCCCAATAAATGAACCTGTAAATGAACCAGTTGCTTTAAATAGTCCTGAGCCACTATTATTTAGTAAAGCAATAGTTCCTGTAGCATCGGGCAAGTAATAAGCATTATTTGCTACTGATACGGGTGGAATTATTTGACCACTTTGATTCGCACCATATCCACCTTGTGTAAATACTATTCTTTCTTCTACATAAAGTTTACTAGTAAAAAATGCTTCTTGGTCAAATAAAGCCGTAACATATCCTTCATCAGTGTTTGTTATTTCAAGATAACCCGTTGCTGAGTTTTTTTCAAATTGCCATGTTGCATTAGCCGAACCAAATTCTATATAGGTATTGTCTTCAACTACAATAGCACCCGTCAGTGTGCCTCCCGATAAAGGAAGATAGCCCGATAAGTCACTTGTTAAGGCAATAGTTCCCGAAGCAGTAGGGAGAGAGTAAGTATATGCTAAACCATTTGTGGGGAATTGGATTTTCATTAAACCACCACCATCTGGGGTAACTTCAATATCTCCGTTATTTCTAATAATAATTTGATCACCACCACCGCTTACTAATTCCAATGCGCCTCCTGTATAAGTAGCGGTACCGCTATCATCATTTAATGTAACACCCTTACTACCTTCAAGTATAAGGAAATTTCCATCGGTTGATATTAGATTTTGGGATGGGAAAATTCTAACATAATCTCCTCCTGATTGTTTAATGGAAAAGAATCCTCCAGGTAAATCTGCAATAAAACTTTCACCATCATAAGTAATAACTGAATCGCCAATACCGTTTGCACTCGTGAATATTGGAATAGTGTCTGTAGTTCCACTTACTACGGGTAAACCTATAATTCCTGAGGCAGGAATGGATGTTAATCCACTACCATTACCTTCATAACTACCACTAAAGCTTCCGCTAAAAATACCATTTCCAGATTGTGCAAATGAAGCAGTATCAGCATGACTTGAAGATACTTCTTTTGTGATTTCATGAGATGCAGAAACAGCGTATGAAGCTGATGTAGCAAAATCAGCAAATGAGGCTGTTTCAGCATATGATGAGGAAACAGCATTAACACCCCCAATATTCCCAAAGGCACTTACTGATAATTGATCTGCAAATCTAACGTTACTAGCCATTTAATTCTTTTTTTATTATAAATATTAACCTGTAGATACTGTTGGCACTCCTCCATCATTCCATAATACTCCTACTACACCAGGATCAGATGTAGGTAAATCATTTAATGATATTAAAGAAGGACTAGTAGGACTAGCAGGAAATGAAGCAGGTGGTGATGATAAAGTTACACTTCCTCCCCCTTGAGTATTTCTACTTCTACCATCATTAGTTGTTTCAGGGTTAGCTTCATATCTATTAGGATCTGAAGTAGTTTCTACTTGAAATATTATTTTTGATTTATCATTGTATTTCTTTATAGCTGTGGTATCTTTTTGAATTATATCAGGAATTATATACCCATGCATTTTTATATCAAAGTTACTTCTAACACTCCTGTCTTGGCTTTGAGCTAATTCAGTAACTGTTGTAAAACTATCTATATTGGCTTTAAATTTGAATCTTTCAGGATTACCCCAATATGAACCCGCAGCATAATTTATTGCTTCAATTATCTTATTTAATTGCTCTACATAATAAGTCTGAATAATACAACTATAAGTTAAAGTAACATAATCAGGAACTACATTTGCTATAAATTGTTTTGTAGGTATACTGTTGTTTAGTAAGTTAAAATTACTGTAGAAGTTTTTAGTATTATAAGGTTTTTGCCAAGATGTATATAAATTAGGAGAATTAGCATCTAACTTTGTAGTTAAATTTAAATTCTTTTCTAATGAATTTCTTTTAAACATTATAATAGGATTCATTATTGCTCCCTTTTTATCTCTAAGAAATCCTTTCTTTTGAACAGATACCCACCTTTCAGGGGAACCATAAATTACTGGAACTGCTATTCTTTCACCATTTTGAATTACATAAGGTTTAATAACATTATCAAAATAATACATTATTGACTCATCAATGTCTTTTATTCCTACTGTGAAGGGTTTTGTAGTATCTCCTTTAAAGGACATTTTAGTTGACCTATTAAAGTCTATATTAGCTTGGTTAGCAGGTGAATTTTGAGCCCCATCCGCTGCATCATTAGGATTTCCCCTTTTAGCATCATAAGGAGTTTGTAAGTCCTTAGAAATTTCCTTTTGTGATTTAGGTATGGGTTTTCTGTAGTTCTTAGCCATTTATTCTTCCTTTTTCTATTTGTACTTTGTCAACAGGAGTATAGTGTGTTTTACAAATTATTGATAAATCACTACCAAAATCACCTAATCCTGGGTTGATAGGATTAGTAGCATAATCATAATCAGGATCTTTACCCATAAAATATTGGTTTCCTACTACATCATCTACTTCATAATATCCTTTATAGTACATAATTATATCTCCTACTTCAGGAACTAAATCAGCTCCAAAGTAGTTTGCTTGGTCATAATCAACATTGAAATCTTCAGACCTATTTAATAAATCATCTCGTAAGAATTTAAAGTCAATTGTTTGGTTGTATTGTACACCAAATTCATCATCTGGGTATTCTTGATCTGATCTTTCAACTAAACAGCTTAAAATAATGGGGTCATAATAATATTTAGAGCCTGCTGATTCACCATAGATATTAACTTTAGTTTCTGCTAGTTTTAATTTATAATAAACACATTCTTGGGAAATGATATCTCCCATTAACTCCCTGTTAACATGCCTAAATAAACTTATATCTCGCTGACCTCCGTATAATGCGCACATACTATCCTATAAAAATTGTGTAGGGTACTTTATTTAATTCTTTTTCTAAATAATCACCCTCTAATGACCTTCTCTCTAATAATTTATCTCTTGATGTTTCATCAAAATATGCTCTTAATCTTTCAATTAAAGCTGCTCTGTCAGCCGTAGCTGATGATAATAAATCAGATTGGTTTAATGTTACATCTGCATTTGGAATTGGTATTGTAGAGTATTTACCTCTTATATACCCTAACATTTCTTTAGCAATGGCTAAAGTCATTTCAAATATCCATTGCCTCCCAATTGAATTAATTTTGTTGTAATCTGGGTTGGAAAATGGGACTTCTCCTACATTTGTAATTAAGTCAGTTCCATTAGAGTAAGGATTGTTTCTTTCTGATTTTTTAATATATTCGAAAAATAAATGTCCTCCTGATGTTGGTATAGGGAATATTTTTAAGTTGTTGTTTATTAATTCAAATGAATAGTTAGACCTTCTAATTTGGCGGTTTAATTCTATGGCTTGCATTACTTGCAAATCGTAATTTAAAGGCATCATCAAAGCATTAACCGCAAATGTTTGATTTCCCCAACCAAATGCATTCATTAAACCTAACATTCCAGTTCCAGCACCTGAGTAAATCCTTGTTCCTGCGGGGGAAGGCTCGTAAAATATTCGTTTTAGTTCTATTGAGTCGTTTGCTGCTAAATCTGCATTAGCTTCGGCCCAATCATTCATGTTGTATGTTTGTTGAGAGGCAGTTAAGTGGATTGCACCTTTATACCAAGTTACATTTCCCCCTACTCCAGCTTCAACACCATATTGCTCTGATATTCTTACTATTGAAGCAAGATTTGGTGAAACTAATTGACCATTTGGGGTAGTATCACTTGATGCTCCTTCTAATGATAGATAATTTTCTCTAACCTTATAGGCATATAATTCGTTTCCATATATTGTAATGGCTTCTTCAAAAGCAGTATAAAATGATCCTGATTGTAATTCTACATCAGCAATGGGATAACCTAATCTCCTAGCACAAAAATCTGATACTTTATCAGAATCTGTTTGAAAATCTAATTGATTATCATAAAAGCCAAATGGGGTTTGACCAATAGCAAAGGTTGATGTTCCTGTCCAAATAGGTATATTCATAATGTTTTAATTAAGTGGTTGCAATAAAATACTCTACCTTAGCACTACTACCTGAAGGTTCTACTGAAACTGAAGCTATATCATCATATGCAAAAGTGTTTATTGAACTTCCTGTTATTTCACTTGTTGAAAGCATAAATGTGCCTCCTGCTGCTATTGAAAAGTTTAGTAATTCTGTTGATGATGAAACTTTTAAATTTAAAGGCACCGTAGTTGAATAATTAGATATTCTACCATATTTAAAGCTTCCTGAGGTAAAAGTACCTGCTCCAGGTGTATCATCATATTTAAAAATAGTAGTTTCACTTCCGGAAGGAATGGTAACTATTCTATTATCAATGTTTTCAATGTTTTTTATCGTTAAATTGTAATCGGTTCCCCTTTCGGTACCCTCAAGTAGAACACGTTCTCTTATTAACAAAGTGAAATCAGCCATGGTTTTGGTTATAAATACTAGAAAATATAATTAAACACAAAAAAAGACCTGACTAAAAGCCAGGTCTTAATTTAAATTATATTAGATAAGTATCTTATACTGCAGCTAAATTGCTTACAAATACTCTTCCGTAAAATTCTGGTCTGATCATTTTCTTAGCGTAACGAGTTAATAGACCTTTTCTTGGTGTGAAAGTGTCTGGATCGTATACTAATGGAGTCATGATCAAAGGAATATAAGGAGCAAATACAGCACCAGTTTCTAAGAACTGATTACCTCTGTATCCCATTAATATAACATTTTCAGTCATATATGGGTTTTTGTAGATATCATATCTGCTATTCATTTGTCCCATTTTCTGGATTCCAAATGCAAATTTACCTTTTGAAGCATCACCATCAGCGTTAGAAGCAAATCCTGGGATTGATTCTATGATAGTAGCAACTGAAGGAGAAATCATAGCAAAATTAGCACCACCTCTAAGGGTCTTTTGGTGAATTTTGTTAGATACTTTTTGCATTTTAGTTCCCAATGTTTGGAACCATTGTCCTTGTGTATTGAAGAAATTCAAATCATCATATCCTGTTTTTGCAGAATTTAAAGATTGGTTATTCTGTGCACTCCAGTATTCATCAGCAGCTGATGCATCTTGGATAAGCATATCAATAATTTCAAGATCAATTTCTAATGAAATATACTCACTCATAATTGAAGTTAACTCAGCCTCAGCATCTAAACTTTGGTAAGCATTCAAATCTTGTGCAAATTCAGGTGTCCATTGTGCTTTTAACTTTCTAGTTTTAGCAACAATTGCTTCTGATTTCATTTTCACATCAATTGTTGGAATTGAAAGTGCAGT
>Ga0209335_10002499_pt1 | contig 19349 bp, 15 predicted proteins | sample COG_09_FD_184753 | JGI IMG/M metagenome (GOLD analysis project Ga0209335, IMG submission 184753) | Pelagic Microbial community sample from North Sea - COGITO 998_met_09 (SPAdes) (version 2) | ecosystem: Environmental > Aquatic > Marine > Neritic zone/Coastal water | place: Helgoland, sampling...
GGAGATCTTCCTTCTTCATTTCGATTTCCTTCTCTCGGGCAATCATCGCCGGATCGCAGTCGTCGGCGGAGATGTATTCAACTTCCGGGCACGCGGCGATTTGCATCGCGACATCCTTCGCGAGTTCTTTAAATTTATCGCCTCTGGCGACAAAGTCGGTTTCGCAGTTGACTTCTACCAAGACACCAATTCTAGAGCCGGCGTGGATGTAGTCAATAACAACACCTTCGGCGGCGATGCGGCCTTGCTTCTTGTCCGCAGAGGCCATGCCCTTGACGCGCAACCACTCTTGCGCTTTTTGGACGTCACCGTTGTTTTCAATCAAAGCTTTCTTGCAATCCATCATACCTGCACCGGACATTTGTCGGAGCTCTTTAACCGTAGCCGCGGAGATGGCGGCACCATCAGCAGCCGGAGCAGCAGCTGGTGCGGCCGGTTCGGCAACTGGAGCGGCAGCAGCTGGTGCGGCCGGTTCGGCGACTGGAGCGGCAGCAGCGGCGGCTGGTGCGGGTTCCTCTTTAGCAGCTGGGGCGGCGGCCTGAAAAAATGAAAAAAACGTGAGTATTTTTTACATAAAACAATAAAAAAGTGTTGTCGTCATCTATTACAAATGCGCGGATTTACGTCGACGCGCGGGCTATTCTGGAGAAAAAACAAACGAGGTTTCAAAGTTTTCCCTATTAGCTACTTACCGCAGGTTCCTCAGTCGGTGCGGCAGACGTAGACATGCTCGCCGATGCCGATCCAGACTTCTTTGCTTGCGGGAAGTTGTCCGCCGATAATCCGATAGATTTGAACGCAAACTGAATCGCCGACGCCGACGATTCAACTTCAACGTTCATATCCGAAGCCATTTCGTCCAACTGTGGTGATGAGAAGAAGAGAGTGAGAGAGAGAAATGAATGTGGTCAGTAAAAATTTTTCTCTTTTCCTTATCTGTTCTCACGGCTTCTCCGTCCTTATCGAGATAAAAAGAGGAACGATGCTCCCGCGGTTTGCCGACGAAAAAAATCCTCGCGAGAAGGAGGATAAAAAGCAATCATACAATAAAATCAAGTGAGGCACTTACGTCGAGCTTCTCCTTCATGGATAATTTCACTTTGCTGCCGTCGACGCCTAAGACGCGAACGGTGACCTTATCGCCGACGTTGGCGATATCCTTCGCCTCGACCCCAAAGTCATCGGATAACTCCGAGATGTGAACCAAACCTTCCACACCTTCCGCAATTTCAACAAAAATACCGTAGTTTTGGATCGATTTCACTTCGCAGCCTTCCAAAACCGCACCCTTCTTCAAGTTACCCGCGATTTCAGACTGTTTCTCCTTTTGCAACTTGAACGCTTGTCTCGCCTCAAACTTTGCCTGTTGGTCCGCAGCTTGCTGCGCAACTTCCGCTTCCGTCGGCGGCTGCTTCATCGTCAAAGAGATGCGTCCTTTTTCAATGGATTTAATCCAAATCTTGACCTCTTGGTCAACGGCAACGACATCGCCGACGTTCTCGACAAAGCCAGACTGCAACTCAGAGATGTGCACCAAACCGTCGTTCTTGGCGCCAAAGTCCACAAACGCACCATACGCCGTCGTTGATTTAACTTTGCCGGTAAATTCCTTACCGACTTCGAGGTCTGATTCTTGCACCGTGACGGTCTTCTTCGGAAAGCGGCGCTTCGGCTTCGCTTCATCCGTGGTCGTGGCGGCTTCGCTCGAAGCTTCAGCTTCCGCAGCCGATACCGTGGTGGCGAGCGTTCTCGTCGTCGTCGTCGTCGTCGGTCTCGCCAAACTGTTGTTTTTGTAGTCAAGAAAATATGCAGAAAGAGTCGTTAGAAAGGCAAGTTCTCTCGAAAGTGATTTTCAATCTCGAAAGGGTACGCGAAACGAGCAGCGACGCGCGCAATGTAAAAATGCATCAAATCTCTTTCATTTCACTTTATCCACAAAGCAAATGACTACGTGTCCCCGACGAAGAAAAAAAAAACTCGGAAACCGCCCGAATGACCACACGTGCGATATAAAGCGTACCTAAACTTGTTGGAATTTCTGATAGTGTTGGAGCGAACGACGCATGCCTGTGATTAGATGAGAGATTCGGTGAGTATTGAGTACACATTGAGCGCTGATTTGCCTCTCGGATTTTTGCACGGGGGGGGCGGCGGTGCGCACAAAAAAGCGACGTAAGAAATGCACCGCACAAAAAGAAAAAAATTGTGTTCGTAATGCGCTCGTAAACGCATCCACGCGTACCTTCATGGACATATTCGCGGCCATCCTGACGGCACTAGACATTGCAGACATTAGAATATTCGTTGTAAAATATTACTGAAAGCAAAAAGCGCTTCAAATAAGTGACGACGTTCACACGTTCGCGAAAGTTCCGGATTAACGCTGAGGCCTTTTTTTGGGTGTGGGCTTTTTTGCGTCTCAGGTTTTATTGAGATTGAAAAATCTCTCGTCTGTCTTTCCGCCTCGTCTCTTCTGGAGGAGTGCAGCTCTACTCGTAAAACCTGTTTTCGAGCGAAAAATGAGAAGCGCTCTTTCCTTCTCGCGTGCTCGAGACAGACGGAGAGAGGAGACTTTAATCTTTTCAACACCGCACTTCTTCACTCTTCGAGTACGATACACTACATTTTCCCCACACATCCAACATGATTAATAACAACAACAAAACGATGATTACGACGAAAGAGGAACACGGCAGAGGAATGCTACCGTCGATGACCTCGCCGATGGCGCAGTTAGGGAGAGCGGTTGCCGTCGCATCATCCTCGTCGTCGTCGTCGTCATCGACGTCGTTTCTCTTTAATCCTCTGAACGAATTGCGACAAGCCGCTCGGTCTGGTTTCAACTCCGCCAGAAAGAACATTTCCGAGAACAAAGACGCGAAGAAGGCAAACGCGGTGTTTTGCGCGAGCATGAGCGCGGCGCAATATAATAGCAAACATAACAATAGAAGAAGTAATAATAATAAGAACACGATGAACGAAATCATGGTTCCCATCCGAGGAACAAACAAGTTTTTAGGCGCGATGATCCCGGGCGATTCCGCCGTTGAAGTCGTCTTAACCTCCGGGTTGTTCTCCACGTTGAACATATACAACACTCTGTTGATTGGAAGATTGATCGTCACGTGGTTTCCAGCTGCACCGCAGCAAATCGTGTACCCGTTGGCGACTATCTGCGACCCGTACTTGAACTTGTTCCGAGGCATCATTCCGCCGTTGGGCGGAATCGACCTGTCTCCGATTCTCGCGTTTACGGCGTTGAACTTCTTCACGAGCACGGCGGCGGCGTTGCCGGCACAAATTGATGGCGACGGTAACATTGTTGGCGTCCCGGAAAAGAAGAATGTGTTTAAAGGGTTGTTCGCGGAGAAGAAAGAGAAGCGATAATATTTTTTCTCTCTTGGCGTTGCGTTGCTATTGTTATAATATCATTATTATCATTTTATCATTATCATTGCTTGCTCAAATACCGTTTACTTCTTACAAATACAAAACTGTTATTACATGCGTTGTTCTACTCTCTCTCGTATAAAAATGACTTCTTCACAATTCGCGCGCGCGTGCTCTGCTTTTTGTCAAAACAAAAATCGTCAACGTTTTTTTATTCGTTGCCCCCATCGAGTGAAGAATTCAAAGCTCTCTCCACGTTCTTCACGTGACTTTTCGGATCGTAATCTTCAAAGTATCGATGTCTCAACGCATCTTTCGCTGACACTCTCATGTGTGGCGGATACACCAACATCCTCTTCAATAAATCTAAACCAAACTCGTCGACTTTCGGGCACAACTCCTTCATCTCCTTCGCCTTCCATTTGGGAAACTCCTCCTTGTAATCCGGCAGTTGCGACACTTCTGGCCAAACGGTGTCGACTGGAGTCCCTAACCCGCGAAATATCTTAAATAACTGATCGATTTCAGAGTCTCCAGGAAATAACGGCGACTGATTAATCATCTCCGCGAAAATACACCCAATCGACCACACGTCCACCGGCGTGGAATATTGCTTCGCGCCTAACAAAATTTCCGGCGCTCGATACCATAACGTCACTACCTCGTGCGTGTACGCCCTCAACGGAATCGCAAACGCTCTCGCCAACCCAAAATCCGCTAACTTCAACGAGTTCGTTTCCGTATCGATTAATAAATTCTGTGGCTTTAAATCTCTGTGCAACACTCTGTGCGAGTGACAAAACGCGATGCCGGCGCACATTTGATACACGTATCCTTTAATCACCATTCGATCGTTCGATATGTGCGGACTCGCATCCATGTGCTTTTTCAAATCTAAATCTAAATATTCAAACACTAAGTAGAGCTTTTTCTCCAAGTGCACCACGTCCACCAGTTTCACGATGTTTTCGTGCCTGAGTTCTTTCAACAAAGAGATCTCTCGAATGGCAGTTGACGGGACGCCTTCTTCTTCTTGCTCTAAACGAATACGTTTCAAGGCTAAAATCTCTCCGGTCGAGCGCACCCGCGCTTTATACACGACCCCGTACGTGCCTTCACCAATCGTATCCACCTGATATATTTTGTTTTATTTTAATAATATAATACGACGAGAGAAGTTATCATTAGTATTAAATCGTTGTTAGTAATCTCATCGGACGGAAAAGAGAGAAGTAAAAATTTTTGTGTCGAAGAAGAGAGAGACATTTTTTTTAGAGGAAGAAGAAGAAAACTGGGTGGCGCACCTTCTCGTACTCCTCCATGTATCTTATCTGTCTCGTATATTTACTACTACTCTACTACCGCTGCTGCTACTTTCTTCTTCTTCTTCTTGTCGTTCTGTTCTTACACAAAACGAAAGACTTTTGACGCTTTTTAGTCCGAACTTTTCGACGAAGATGATTTGAGAGAGATGAGATGATGTTTTTTTTTGAGAAGATTTTATTGCATGCCATTTTTTCAATTTTGTGTGGGAAGTGTTTTATATTACTTTTACAATCGAAGCGCTCTCTTCTCTCTTCTCTCTTCTCTCTCTCCTCTTATTATAAAGCTAAGTCTAATCTATTCAAGGAGGATCTCAACAGTGCCTCACCAGCGTTTTCGACGAACTTCTCCGCGGTACTTTGTACGTGTTCGAACGTTTCCATTCTCTTATCAAACTCCTTGGCGCGTAAAATTTTCTCGCCTCGAGAGTCGATTCGAGCGCGGATTTTGTCCGCCGTGATCAAGTCTGCGATTTCTTTTTCGAGGTTTTCCACCGAGTCACAATTGAACGCAGACGCCATGGTAGTTAAGCTCAACGCAGAAAACGGCTTGGTGTATTGAATCAACGCTTTTTGACGGATGAGTGAAAAGAGTTTGTGGACGTGTTTCCCGACGTGGATGTCCAAGAGTAACTCTTTTTTAATCACGTCGAGTTTGGATAAGCATTGCGGATATCGCGAATTCCAAAAATCTTCCACAATATCGCGCATTTCCGGAGCCGTACTCAGCATGTCTCGAAACGTGAAGTTTTCGTGGACGACGCGTTTCTTCAATTGCACTCGGTCAAACGTAGCCAAAGCGCACAAGCCGCCGTAGACGGCGACGTCTTGTTGAGAGATAACCTCCGCGTACGAGTTTCCAATCTCCGTTTTCAAGCTCGTAAAGTGCTTCGCGGCTTCCGCGTACTTGCCAAAGTGCAAATGCGCCAACGCCGCCGCGCACGTAAACTTTGCTCTCGTTAAATTTTGTTCTTCTTTGTTTTCTCCCGCGCCGCCTATCCCTTCGATGCCGCCTCCCGCTTGTTGTATAATCGACGGTCGTTGCGCCATTTTCTTCTCGGTTTCGCCCGCCGCCGACTGCTGGTCCACGTTCTTCAAAATCGCCAATCCTTTGTTCGCGTACATCAAAACCTGCGCCATAGAGTTCAACTCCAAAGCAACTCTAATGCTATTCACGCACAGCGCCAACGTGTGTTTCACGGACGTCCCGTACTCTCTGGATTTCGCGTAACATTGGAACGCTTCTTTCAAGTCACCAATGTTGTAGTAATAATCGCCCAAATCGTTGTGCGCTAATCGAATGGACTCTTTCAAAGAGCTCGCTTTCGAGGAAGTTAACCCTTCGTCCAATCGTTTTCTTTCGTTTTGGTTTTCCAAATCCATCTGACGTGACCAATTCTCCACGAAATCTTCTCCCTCTTCTTCTTCTTCTCCTCCTCCTCCGTTGTCGTCCATGTTCACATCTCCTCCTCCTCTTAACTCCTTCAACTTTATCTTCCTCTCCCGAATGGACTTGAAAATCTCCGCGTTCCTCGTCCCGCCTCTTTTGCAAATCTCTCCCGCTCTTCTCAGCGCTTCTCTCGCGATCTCAACGTCGTAACGACTTTTTTCTTCTTCTTTAAATTCTTCTTCTTCTTGGTCGTCGTCTTTTTCCAAACGTTTCAGAAGAGCGTCCGCGATGAACTGGAACCGTATCAGCTTGGCGCTGTCCACGTAGTTTTGAGAGATGGCTTCTATCGCTTGCATGATGATGATGATGATGATGATGATCTATCTCTTCTTTGGGTGTTTCTTTTATTCTAATATCAATCGCTAAAGAGCTACCACCAAGTAATGTGACGAACGTGTGAGAGAGAGAGAGGAGACGAATTTTCATTTTTGCCAAAATTTTTGGTCTTTCGAAACGCGAAGGACGACGAAATCAAGAAAATCAAACGAGATTGAGACACGTCTGCCGATGTCTAGTCACGAAAACACAAAAATTTGCCCACAAACTCCCTTTATCTCTCTCTAATTCTCGTTAGGAGACGCTTTTCTCATCAGAGTTGTCTTCATAAATAAACACACACACACACACACACACACACAACATCTAACACACCTAATACATACATCTCAAAAATGGCATTCAGCGTGGTGGCATCTTCCTCTTTGCTCTCCTCGAGAGTCTCGACTCCTCTCAAGAAGCAAAACAAAAGAAATTCAAGAAATTCTCACGCGTTTTCGTGTAAAGCGATGAGCGATGCGGAAATCGACGCGAAATATCCCGTCGGAGGGAGCGTTTACAAGGTAAAAAGTTTTTGAACCTTTCCTTCTGTTTTCCCTCTCTCTTGTTCCGTTGTTACGATTCATCATCGACAAAACCAATGTCTTCTGTTGATCTTGGCGATGAAAGAGAAGAAGAAGAAGCTGTTTGCATTCTCCAATTGATCATTTTTTTTGCCCTACGCCGACGACGAAGCAGAGATACGAGAAAATCTCTTCTCTCCTCTCTGCTTCCTTTTCATTCAAAAAATAAAACTAAAAACTTTAAAATGAAACATTTTTTTTCCTTCGTACTCATCAATCAAACTGTTGCAGGTTGTTTTGGACTGCTCTCAGTCGAACATCGCGCTCGGTTTACTGTTGAAACCAGGGGAGGACGGCAGACCGGTGGTGAAAACCGTTCGCCCTGGGGGCAAAGCGCTCGGCAAAGTGTCGGTGGGCGATACCATCTTAGCGACGACGTACGTCGGTTTGACGAACATCTCGGAAAACTCCTGGGGTAAAGCGGACCGAGGGTGGGTCGATACCGCGGCGGTGTCGTACGATGACGCGAATGCGGCGATGACTACGAACGCGAACACGATTGGCTTGATTTTGGATCACGAATACAAGCCGTCTGGCGGCGGCGCGAGGGCGGTGACTTCGTCCAACGGCGAAGACGCCAAGGCGTGGGCGAAGGCAAAAGCGGCCGAGTTGAAGGCGAAGAGAAGCAGATAAACGTTTTTTGTAAAAAGATGTTTACAACTATGAACTCTCTCTCTCCCCCTCCCTCCCTCTCTCTCTTTCTCTCTCTCTGAGTTTGTCGGTGATGATGTACTAATTAGCGTGCGGTAAAATGAAGAAGATTTTGAGAGAACGAGAAGAAGAGAATTCAACACTTTTACTTTACTTTTTAATATAAGTTTTACAAACAAGTTTTTCAAATCACATACTACAACAACTGTCTAAAGTAGTAGTTTAATCTTGTTCGGCACTTTCTATTGTATCTATTACTATTGTTCCGGACACGGGACGTTACAGGAGACTGGACACGCGGGGCCTTTACTATCCCTCGCGCCACCGTTTGAAACCATAAAGTCCTTATTTTTTTCACACCAACCGTCTTTCGCCCATTTCGCGCACTCGTCCCATTCGTCCACGCACTTGCCGTGTTGTTCCGCGCGTCTCGATAACGCCGGCATCGGTAACGGTGAAGTAAACATCCCATCGAACTTAGCTACTCGTATCCATTTCACTGCGGTCCATTTTTGGCCTTTGACAACTGGGCACGCGCCGTGTAAACTTCCCATGTCCAGTTTATAATCATCGGTCAACGACCAAAATAACAGGGCATCGCCTTTGACAGATTTCACCGGTAAGCCGTGTTTGGTACATTCGGACCACTCGTGAGGATTACCTTCTTCCGTTAAATCAAACGTCTCAGCTCTCGTACCTCTCGGAAATATAGTCTCTCCGCCTTCCTCGGTGTTTTCCAAGTAAATCAGCATGGTGGCCATGCGTTGGCCTCCTCGTTTCGGCGAAGGATTGACCGCGTCGTGGAAGTAATCAAAGTGCGGATCGTATTTCTGACCAACATCGTAGCGCAAGATTTGCATGCCTTCACCGTTCGGTTCGGGCGTCCCCGAAGCCGCGGCTATTCTATATTCTATATTTTCCAAAGTTTTATCCGCGGCTTTGCGAAGAAACATTCCCGCTGAAGTTCGGATGGTGGAAGGCACCGAGGTACCACCGGCGCCAACCACGGTACTCGGCGCCAACTCTGCTTTAGCCAACTTCATCAAATGATCGCACTCTTCCGCCGAGAGAAAGTTTCTAAACAAATACGCTTTCGGTTTAACCGCGCTCAACACCAACGGCGGCATTTCCGGAAAGCCCGGTAAATCTTTGAGTAAGTGCGCTTGCCCGTATACGCTTTGCGGAAATGTTGTTGAGGGCTCGCTTTCCGTCGCACTATCACTACCATCCGTCTCAATCAATCGTCTCCTTTTCTCGTCTTCGTCCTCTTCCTCGTCGTGCGATTTCTCTCTCTCAAGCGCTCCGCCCAACGCCTCTTGTATCTTCTCCTCCACGTCCAACGTATCTCCCGGCGTCTTCTCTTCGTCCTCGTCTGCGTCTTCCAAGTGCGCATCCAACGCCCGCCTCGTTCTCTCTTTCTCCAGGTGTTCCAGTTCCAGTTTCTTCTTCGCCTGGCCTTTCTCGAATATGAGACGTTCCACGCGACCAAACGGACCTTTAAACTCTCTTTTTTCATTATTTTTATCACTCTTCTCCGCTGCTAACGCTGCTGCTTGGCGATTTCTACTTCTGTACGCCCCGGCTAACGGGCCTTTTCGGATTCTCTCCCTGTTGTTCTTATTACCGCTATTTTCTTCTTCTTCTTCTTCTTCTTCGTCTGCTTCTTCATCTGCTGAAGGAACCAACAATTTCTTCTTCTTTAACTTCTTCTCTCGTTTCACCAATTCGCGCGTCACTCGTGCTTCAATTTCTCGATTCATTCGCTCTCGATTGAATTCTAAACTTTGTTCGTTCGACGAAAGCATGGTGACGGTTAAAAACGACGCCCACAGAAAACACACAGCCGCGAAAAACCACGGCGTTTTGTTCGTGGAAAATCGTGTCGTCAAAGCTGATTTCCGAAGTAACCGAGAGGCGTTGTTCGAAGAAGAGGTGGACATCATTTTTTCTCATCCACTTCGTACTCTTTTTTTTGTTCAGCCTTTTTGGTGATTTTTTTGTGCACGATGTCCAAACTTTCGAAAAGAAGAAGAAAAAATCTTTCACCTCTGCGTCCAGTCCAGGGAAATGGACTTATAAGTCCCCGTCGTTATAGGGAAAAAGGCTCGATTTTAGGCCAAAAAATCGAAAATTCCTGGTTTTCCCCTAAAAATACTGGGGACTTATAAGTCCATTTCCCTAGACTGGCGTCGTGCTGAAAAAAGTTGTGCTTTTCTGCATAAAAATAATAATGTTGAAAAGACGGCGAGGACAAAACGCGAGCATAAACCCGGCGTTGGAGCACATCGAAGTGGACGCGGATATTTTGAGAGCGAGCTTAACGTGCGAACTGTGCAAGAATATACTCAGAGAGGCGAACACGGTGGTATGTTTTTTATATTAGTTTTTGTTTTTTAAATGATGTTTTTTAAAAATGTTTCTCAACTCTCTCTCCTCTATTAAAACAACAACAGACGGAATGTTTACACTCGTTTTGCTTCCAGTGCATTAGCTCGAAGATGATCGTCGGGCAATCGAATTACTGTCCGGCGTGTGGGTCGTCAGATTCGAGTTTAGGCGTGAACCCGTTTTTGGACAAGAAGATTATCACCGACGGAAGGAAGAATCACTTGTGTCAAACTTTTAGAGAGATGTTAGAAAAAGAAAAAGAAGTACTCGTAGTAGAAGATGGAAAAGGAGAGAAAGAAGGAGGAGAGAAAGAAGGAGAGAAGAAAGGAGAGGAGCAAGCGTCTATGGAGGAAGCATAGTAGAGAGGATGTCTTCTTCTTATTCGATATAGTTTTATTACCCGCGCTCCCTACCTAATACCTAAATGAAATTATTTCTTCGGCTTGCGTCTGCTCCGAATAGATTGCAATTCACTCTTCGGCTTCTCTCCGTCACTATTGATATTACTACTGCTACCTCTCTCTTTCTTCGTCATCGTTCCAATTAAATACGGAAATAGCGGTAACGTCTCCCACTTCTCGTCCACTTCCATCGGGTTAAAGAGCGCTCTGCCGTTCTTTTCTAAAACGTCCACCAACTCGTCCGATTTCGGCTCGATGAAAATCATCGCCGCTTGACCGTCTGATTTCAACACTCTCGAGCTTTCTTTCAGCACATCTCCTAAAACTTCTTTTCCTTTCTCCTTCAACACTCGCGTAAATGCCCCGGTACTGACCACCGCGTCCATCGACTCCTCCCGCATCCCGGACAAACTCTTCTCGTACGCCGCGGTTTCAATCTGCACGGGAATCTCCGCCTGCACGGAGATCTGCCCTAAAAGATCTCCTTTCACCTCTGGACCTTTATACGTGACAAACTTCACGTTTTTTGGATAATAATACAAGTTTCTTCCGCTGTTCCCGCAATCGTACTCGAGCACTCTCGCGTCCGGCTGAAATATTCGCAACGTCAAGAATTTCGCCGCGATGTATTGCAAGCGCGTGTACACGATTATTCGGGCGATGCCAAAACCTAAACTTAATCCTAGAAGTAAAGCGATCGGATACGTCACATCTATCGATGATAAATCTTCTTCGCCTTCCAACAACGCGTTCGTTCTTATTTGGCTGTTGTTGTTGTTGTTGTTCCTTCTTCTTCTTTTGTTGTTGCTACTAGGTGTTGTTCTTCTCAACATCATCACCGAATTTTTGTCTCTTCTTTCCCTTCGAAAAGTAGCGATGAGAGTACTCCGTTTGCCCGGCCGCGAATGGAGCCGAGCAAAACGGGAGGAGGATGTCTCGGAGGAGAGAGAGGAGGTCGTCGCAGTCACAAAAGAAGAAGTAAACATAATAATAATAATAATAACAGAGTGTCTTCTGTTAAATTGTTTTGACGACTTTTTTTTGTTAAAAAAACCACACGAGAAGTATGATGAATGTGGACAAATCACCAAAAAATGAAGAAGAATTTTCTCTCTTCGCGACTTCACAAAAAAAGTTTCACTCGAAAGCAGCTCTCGAATACTCTTTCAGAATAGAAGAGATGTTCACCACTACCCCTATGAACGCTTTGTTTCTGCGACCTCCTCTCTCTCCTCCTCCTCCTCACGCGACGCGGATCTCCTCGCAAAAAAGGAGTAGTAACGCGACTTTTCGACGCACGACTACTTTATGCGTGACTCCTCGTGCGACCGCATCATCATCCTCATCAACTTCATCAACTTCATCAACAACGAATAATAATAGTGTTGTTAATAAGAAAAAAATCATCGTGAAAGTCCAACCGCAGCAAACTTTATCGATCGTCTCCAAAGAGAACGGGATATCGATTCCAGATATCGTTCGATTGAACGGGTTAGGTACGCGGAGAACTTTACAAGTCGGAGAGGAATTGATCGTGAGCGATTTTGAAGGAAATGTTGGCGATGCTGATGTTGGGTATAAGATTATTGAACGCGCAAAGATGACGACGATGATGATTACGAGCAGCACAGATGAAGAGAAGACTACTGTTGAGAAGGAGAAAGAGATCGTTTCATCTTCTTCTCCATCGACGACGTCTCCGACTGATGAGAAGACGACAGAAGAGAAAGAACAAAACGTGAAGAAAATCTTACGACTCGTGCCCGAGAACGCGAAAGAAGCAATAATGAGAAAGATTGAGCGCTTAAAAGTGGAGACGACGAATAAAAGCGATGCCAGTACTGCATCCTTAATACAAGTCGTCCCGCGAAGCGTAACCGCCTCGGTGCCGTTTACGACATCTTTTGGAGTTGGCGTCGGGGCGGCGGTGTTGAGCATGGCGTTGGTAGCGACAAATATCGGTCGAGATGGTAAGGGAAAAGAAGAAAAAGAAGAAGAAGAGAAGAAAGAAGTGGGTTTCGAAGTAGAGAGTAGTGGTATTAGTAGTAGTAGTAGTAGCACTAGAGATAGTAATAGTAGCAACGAAGAAATAGAAGCGGTATCGGTAGAAACAAAACTCGTCGAGAAAGAAGTAGCGGAAGAAGTGAAAGTCACCACACCGCTGCCGACGGTAGAAGTTGTCGAAGAGAAAGAAGATGTGGTCGAAGTTGGTCGTTCTGAGTCGTCTCCGGCGCCTTTGGAACGCTTGAAAGGATGGATGGACGAGAGGGACGCTCAGGAAAATTTCGAAAGTTCGATCGAAGAATTTAAGGCCAAGCTGGCAGCAGCGCAAGACGCGCTCATCGTGTTGCAAGATCAACTGGAACAGAGCAAACGAAAGAAGAACAGCCAAAAGTGAAAGGAGTTATTTTGTACTACCAGTATTTTTTTTATGAGATCGTATTTATGTATTAAAAATAGGTGTCGCTTTAACATTTTGGGCACGTCCATTCCTTTGGCGCTCGTCGCAAAGCCGGCTTGCAGCATTTGCCGTGCGCGAAGCAGTTGCACTTGACGCATCGCATCGTAACTTTCACCGTGTCGTTTATTTCATTGCACATCACGCACGTCGTATCGTTTTTTTTCTTTTCTGTCTTCTCTTCCGTCAAACTCTTGGTGCTCACTTTTCTTTCCTCTTTGTTGTTCTCTCTTTCCGCCGCTTCGAGCAAAAGCTTTCTTAATTTCATCGTCTTCTTTCTTTCTTTGAGCAACGCCAGCTGCGTTTGCTCTAAAGCGTTGTGCAATTGCTCGAACTTCATCGCTAACGCGTACGACATGCTCTTTTCTTTCTTGTTCTTCTTCATCTTCTTTGACATTTTCTTTGACTTTTTCGCCTTGATGCATAGCGTCGCCGGAGACTTGTTGCTGCTTTTCGTCGAAGAAGGCGGCGTCTTCGCGTTCTCCTTGCCTTCGTCAAATTCTTCTTCCTCTTCGTTCTCGTCCTCGTTGGAGTGGTTCTCTGCATCGCTCAACCATTCCATCACGGCTCTCCCGGGAGTCACTTGCGGCTCCGCCAACTTTTCGAGAGCTTGGGCGAGTTCCATCGCTGGCGGCTGCGACTTTAACAACTTTTCGCAATCGTTCAAACACTTCGTCGCTGCGATGTCGTCTTTCGCGTCCTCCTCTTTGGTTTCAAACAACGCGTCGCGAATGGCTTTCGCGTTCGGCGTCGATCGAAACAAATCAAAGCCTTCGAGGTTGAAAATCTCGTTCCCGTTCGTATTGGCGGGCGTATTATTCGGCGCTTGGGGTCGGCTCTTCAACCCACCGCTCGTTAACGGGGCCGTCTTGTTCGTCTTGTTTGTTTCAATCGATGAATTTGGCGATGGCGTCATGTTGGAGTTGTTGTTGTTCGTGTTGTGTGACTTTTTCGTCGCCGGCGTATCTTGCACTTTCCTCGCGCCCGATTTTCTCGTAGGGGGCGTCGTATCTTCGTCGTCCGAACACGCCGGTTTGAACGACACAGACGAACGCCTCGGTTTCTTATTGTTATTATTGTTCTTATCGTTGTTCTCATTCTCTTTATCTTCGTTCGAAGACGTCGGCGTCGTCGTCGATGCAGTAGTATTCGTGTTCTTGTTGCACGTAAACGATATCCTCGACGGCTTCCTCTCTCTTTTCCCGCTCAACACGGATAACCCCCAGGACTCTTGCGCCAATCTCTCTGCTTCCCCAACTTTCCTCTTCATAGACCCAGAAATCATGCACGTCACTTCCGGTGTCCCGGTTTGATTCTTTGGAATCAATTTCACTTGAAACTCTTCCTCGTTCGCGAACGATATCGATTTTCGTCTCGGCGAGTCTTGGCCAAAACGAGCAGCCAGTCGTAATTCGAGAGGTTTCAGCGCCGATTTGTGCGGTGATTTCGGCAATATCTCGTTCACTTCCTCTATCTCCGGCGTGCACTGCGGCTCGTCGTCGTCTTCTTCGTCTTCGGAGGAATCCTCTTTTATGCTCTTCTTTATCTTCTTTATCTTCTTCTCTCCACCGCCGCTCGAAAAAGAAGTCGTCTTCCTAGCAACTGAATTTTTCTTCCCCGATGATGATGAAATCAAATTCGACGACAACGGGGACGACGACTTCGTCTTCTCGTGAGTAGTATTAAAACTACTCGAAGATAACGGGTACAATTTCGCGTGCATGGACGGTGAGACCGCTTTCACCACGTTCTCGAGCAGTGGTGACGACATGATGATGAATATATGTTGTTGTGTGAGTAAATGAGGAAATATCTGATAAAATTTCCCCCTCAAACAGTTGTTTTGCTTCCTTCCCCTTTTGTTTGTGTGTCAGCCTTTTTTTTTCTTTTTTTTCTTTTTTTTCTTTTTTTGTCTGCTTCTTCTTTTATTCGAGACCACCTACGAATGATGAAAAGAGCTTCACACCCTTCTTTTGTGTTTTCCTAAGAATATATAAGAATAACACAAAATGATGATGAAGAAGAAGACAACAAGAAGGGATGACGATAAAGAAGGAAAAGAGCAGTCGTCGTGTTTTGGAACGGTGGTCGTTTTGAAAGACTCGTTTGGTTTTTTACGGTTAACGCACGATTATTACGACCCCGAGGAGGAGGATATTTGTGATGATGATGTTGTTGTTGTTGTTGATGTTGATGCATCATCATCATCATCATCATCAAAGCGTGTACCGACTCTACGCGCGCAAGCGCAACTGTTTTTCCACATCACCGAGTACTTTAAAAACCCAGAGTTACAACAAAAAGAAGGAGAAGAAGAAGAGGATCGACCGTTACTGGCCGGAGATATGGTGAAGTTTAAAGTCGTCCGAGGAGGACAAGAAAAAGGAACAGGCGGGAAACACCAAAACGAGAACAAGGAAGGAAAAACGCACAAAGCGACGGACGTCATGCGATGTTCGAAAGGAGATTTGAGAGTGAAAATTATACAGGAACAGGTGGAAGGTGTGGTGAAAAGAGGGTTGAAAGGGAAAACGAAACACGAAGCGTACGGTGGGTGCGTGTCGTGTTCTTTACTAACATCAACAAAGGAGAACAAAGAAGAGGAGAAGAAGAAGCTTATGGAGCTCGAATTCGCCGGCGCGAACGTCGAGGAGAGTTGTAAGAAAAAGTTGAAGCAAGGAATGAAAGTTCAGTTTAGTTTAGGTCGAGAACCGACGACGAGAAAATACGTGGTCGTAGACATAGCGCCGATAGAAGGAGGAGGCGTTGAAGAGAAGAAAACGAAGAAGAAAGAAGGAGATGAAAACGACGACGACCAAGATGAAAAAATCGAGGAAGAAGAAGAAGACGAGTATTTCGAAGAGATTCCAACATCCTACGGACGCGTCGATAAACTCTCGCAATCGTTCGGGTTTATTCAGAAAGCGCACGGCAGAATGCCTTCGCACAACAACGGCAACAGGAGAGAAGAACAAGGTTTATTCTTTCATTACACGGCTTTAAAAGACAAGACGGATGTAGGAAAGTTGACCGTCGGCACCGCGGTAAGTTTTGAAATCGTCAAGGTGGGTACAGGGAGCGCTAAAGGTAAGAAAGCAAACGCAATAAACGTTCAATTATGCGACGAGGAAACCGTTCGAGCGATCGAGTCGGAACTCAGACTTCAGCGTAAGCTCGCCGAGAAAGAGAAAAACGCCGCTTTGCTCGATAAAGACGGCATCGATGGTGATTCCTGGGGTAAGAAGAAAGTAAACGTCGTCGACGAGAGTAATAATAGCAAAAATGGTAAAAAATACGTAGAAGCGCCGGCATCTGGGGAAGAAGAAAATGCATCGTCGTCGGAACAGCAAAATGATTCTTCGGTTTCGTTAGAATTGGGTAAAATTGCCGTCATCAAGAACGGTTTCGGTTTCATCAAATGCGAAGAACGCGTGGAGGATGTGTTTTTCCATTTCACACAATTGAAGAATTTCGAAAACCCGAAAGTGGGAAAAATCGTTCAATTCACTGTCCACAGAGATCAAAAAAGAGACGCAATGGTCGCACACGACGTGTGCGAAGCTCCAGAAGGCTCGAAAGTAGTCTTTGAAACCGTCGATGAACGAAGCATTCGAGGCGTCTGTAAAGAACGCCTGGTATTTGCCTCCGGTCGAAGTTTCGGAAAATCCTCATTTTCGTCCAATGCGAGCAACAATGGAACGGTTGTCGTCGAAAACGCGGGCGGAACTTCGCAAAGTTACAAATTTAAAACCGTCGTCGACCGAAACTGCAATCCGAAACCCGGAGATTTGGTTTCTTTTTGCGTTGCCACTGATAAACGAGACGAGAAGAAACAGTTCGCGACGAAAGTGAAATTAGTTCAATTTACCGGTACCGTTGTGAGTGCGAAAAGCGAAGGTTCGTATGGCTTTTTTTCGCACAGCGATCCAGATACCGGCGAAATCGGAAAAGCGTTCTTCCACGGCGCGGATGTGGATGGCGGCGTGACCTTATTCGAAGGCGACGAGGCGACGTATTTCGTGAACCAATCGCAAGGCGAGAATAAAGAGTACACGGCGAAACGTATTAAACGAACGAAAGAAGGTCCGAATGCTGGAGTTTCGACGCCAACAAGGTCAAACTCAGCCATGGGAAGTGATAACAACGGGCGCGATTCGCCAAGACCACAGTTCGTCGGTTCTCAATTCACGCTTTCGAAAGGCCCGGACGGTACTTCAGGTTTCAGCAGAGGACGAGGTAAAGGCCTGGCGGAGAAAGCAACCGCGGCGGTTTCGAGGTTAAAGTTGGACGCAGCAGAATTTGTCCTTGGTGGAGGACACACGTCGTCCGTTTCCGCTTCGTGTGGGTCGAGAGACGACCTCGCCGCGTTCGAAGACGCCGAAGAAGAAGAAGAAGAAGAAGAAGAAGAAGAAGAAGAGGAAGAAAATATTTAAAATGATAGATAGCAAAAACTAGAAGAAGCAAATCAGTAATGTTTAGTAATAATATCAACATCATCAAATCAATCATTTGTATGTACATTCCTGTTTCGTTATATCATATTAAATACCTCTATTATATAATAGTAATTCGTATATTACTCTCTTTCCACGACGGCGGCGGCGCCCATCCCGCTTCCGATACACATCGACACTACTCCGAGCTTACACGACGCGTCTCTGCTATGCATCTCGTGCAACAACGTCGCCATGCATCTCGCCCCGGTCGCCCCTAACGGGTGCCCGAGCGCAATAGCCCCTCCGTTTACGTTTACGATATCCTTGCTCAGCTTCAAATGGTTCACGCAATACGACGCTTGACTCGCGAATGCTTCGTTCAGCTCGAATAAATTGATATCCGAAACTTTCACGCCGGCTCTCTCGCACGCGTCCGGAATGGCCACGGCTGGACCAATGCCCATAATTTCCGGCGGACACCCAACCGCACTGAACGATTTCCATTTGGCCATAATTTTCAACCCGTTTTTCGTCGCGTACGATCGTTTACACAAAATAACTACCCCGGCGCCGTCGCTGACTTGACTCGCGTTCCCGGCTGTCGTGCTCCCGCCTTTTTTAAACACCGGTTTCAACTTTGCTAAATTTTCCACCGTCACGCCCTCTCGAATCCCGTCGTCCTCAGATACGACGATTTCTTTCTCCTCTTTCGTCTCTTTATCGATAATTTTCGTCACCACTGGCACAATTTGACTCTTAAACTTCCCGTTTCGTCTCGCCTCGGCGGCTCTCCGGTGACTCTCCGCGGCGAACGCGTCTTGCGTCTCTCTCGAAATGTGCCACTTCGCGGCGACGTTTTCACTCGTGACTCCCATAGGAATCAAACAATTCTGCGCGTTCGTCACGCTCGCGGCTTTTGGGTTGAACCCTCCGTCCCATTTCATGGGATTCTTACTCATCGTCTCCACGCCAGCCGCGATGCCAACCTCGTAATATCCGGCTTTAATCGCGCTCGCCACGTCCGCGCACGCTTGCAATCCGCTCGAACACTGTCTGTTCACCGTTCTCACGGGAACTTTCACCGGGAACCCGGCTAAAAACATTCCAATTCTACACTCGTTCGCGCGTTGACTCGAATCTCCTAAAACTGATCCAACGACCACGTCGCCGATATCGTTCGCGTTGATATTCTCCGTCTCTCTTAAAGCGGCAGCTAAAACCGTTGCCACGAGATCGTCCGCGGTGGTGTCTTTTAATCCGCCTTTTCTCGCGCGAGTGATTGGCGTTCTTAACGCGCAGACGATGACCACGTCGTCTGGGTGTTTCGACGACTACATTTATTTAGAAAGAAGAGATGATTTGCTGTGAGAGACGACACAACGACGACTTCGAGGATGATGACGATAAAAACGCGCAAAAACACACGCATCAAAGATGAAGAAAAAAACAAACACAATACACAAACGAACGCACCCCGAACGGAGAGGAAAAGAAAGACGTCTCCTGTCGTTCCACGAAACTGTTATTCGTAGTAGAACTCTCGTTATTTAAAAGAGGCGCAGAAACGACAAAGTGCGTTTTCAAGCGTTCGACGCGTTTCATCGCGTTATTCGTGTTGTTGTTTGACATGATGATGATGATGTATAGAGCGATGGAACAACAACGACACCAATAAAAATGGCGGCTTCAGAGACATTTTTTTGCTTCTTTTTTCTCATGCAAAATTTTTTCTTCAAAATCAACAACCAAAAACACACAAACACACAAACAGAAGAGACAGAGAGAGATTTGGCACTGAACACACATCAACACAACATAATCTCTGATGATGATGATGATGACGAGGGCTGCTCGTTGTGCTCCTCACGCTGCTCGTGCTGCCTTTCTCCTCGCGACGACGACGACGAGTAGGACGATTCAGACGAGAGGAGGAGGAAGAGGAAGAGGAGGAAGA
>Ga0209335_10002529_pt1 | contig 19201 bp, 11 predicted proteins | sample COG_09_FD_184753 | JGI IMG/M metagenome (GOLD analysis project Ga0209335, IMG submission 184753) | Pelagic Microbial community sample from North Sea - COGITO 998_met_09 (SPAdes) (version 2) | ecosystem: Environmental > Aquatic > Marine > Neritic zone/Coastal water | place: Helgoland, sampling...
CAAGAAGTTGAATATATTGTAATTGCAGAGCTATTATTTATCATGATTAATTTCTTATTTTAAAAGCAACATTTTTTTGAATTGCTTGTTTGTTCCATTTGAGACAACCAAAAAATAGGCACCTGAACTAGCCAGTTGATTGTTGTATGTTTTTCCATCCCATGAAAAATGATGATTTCCAGAAACTAATATCCCTGAATGAATCTCATCAACAACTCTTCCCCTCATATCAAAAACAGATATAGTAACTTTACCGTTTTCCACTACTTTTAAATCAATATTTACTCTAGGATTGAATGGATTCGGATATAACTTACCGATAATAAAGTTTTCAGGAATCAAAATCTTTTCATCTACACCTAATGGTGATATGTATGAATCTGGTGCGTCAGTTGTGAACCTGATAACAGTACTATCAACTAAGCTCGTTGCGCCTGGAGTATAATTATTGTTAAAAACCATAGACAAACCATCATTGTTTTGAGGGGATTGTATACCGACCGTAGAATAATTTTTGGTAACATCTACATCATCTATTTCTAAATATTGAAACTCAATCACATTGTCACCCGATGCTGTTGACATTGAATTTGTATCATAAATAATGATTTCAAAAGTTTCTTTTGTTAATTCATCATAACCATTTAAAGCCCTTGACCATTCAATGATAAACTTCCCTTGAAGAGCATCATGCTTTGTGTACACTCTAATCCAATCTTCACCTACAACCTCAAGATCATCCCAAAATGGAGCTAGCATCGCTTTAGGGCTCATAAATGAGGGGATAGACATGTTCCAAAAATAATCAATATCACATGGAACCAAAGATGCCCAACCATTTGAATTAATCGTCAATTCATTATAGTATTCACCATGATATTTAACTTGAAAAGGAAGTTGAACATCAACGTGATCATCATCATCCAATAAATATTCAGTTGCGCCATCGCCACCAAAGGAAGGGTCTAGTTCGATCCAATCAAAAGAGGGCTTTTGTTCATATTCAGTATCTGTATTGTCATATGCCCAATAACCGTAATCGTTAGGAGAAACAGGGAAATTTTGAAATTCAGAAGCAATTTCAAACTCTAACTTTTGACTAAAAAAAGTTGAATCTAATTTTTTTAATTGAAGCAAAATTGTCACTGTACTTCCAGAAGATATGTTTCCAACATTAACACTGTAATCTGTTTGAAACACTTCGCTAGAAAAGGGCTCAACATTATGACTCAAACTCACGTTGCCATTATTTATAATTTCAGAACCTTCCGATAAAGTTTGAAGTATTATTTTTACATCTTCATACTTTGATGCAGAGTAATTATTTATTTCAATTTGAGGACTAAATTCAGATAAAACAGATACATCTTGATTAACAATAGAAGCTAAAATATTTACAGGTTCGATTTTCAATCCAATATTAAATAATTCATCCCCATTTTGATTTAGGATAGTGCCATCTATGTAATACTCGCTGCCGCTACCATGAATCTGCAAACTACTTACGGAGACAATAGCCGAATCACCACTTGATATTCTAGGTAATGAAAAAGAAGAACTCGACGGTGTTAACCCTTGAGAAAAATTAATTACAGCATCACTACTTTCAAAAGTGTTAAAAGAAGAATTTAAAAATTGAATATTTAAATCAATTACACTTCCAAAAGAATTAATACCAGATTCAAGTTCATTAGATGAGTATATTTTTTTTATTCTTAAACCTGAACTATTTTCATTATTTATTGATTTAGAGATATGCCCCTGAATGAAGCCAGCTTTATTTGCATAAATATCAATATTACTTTGGTTATCTATATTTATATTATCAATATAATATCCACTATCTGAAGTAATCCCTTTAGATAAAATCTGGCCATCTTTTATAACAGCTATAACAGTTTCTTTAACTGGTGTACCGTCTGATGATGTAACCTTAACGTTTAAGTAACCGTCTTTGAACGAAACTTCATCTGCCTCGATAAGAAAAGTATCAGGAGTATCTAAGTAAACTTGGAGCGAAGGATCACCTAAAATATTATAAACGTGAAAATAAAATTCTTGAGCTTCTCCCGGTTCGTCCTGGTTTGGAAATTCTTTAACAAGCCCAAACTGCCCAGCCATCAAAGCAGGGCCCAACTCGAGAACATCATAATTAATCATCGCATCATACATTGAAGCATTTATTACATTATTATATTTAGTACTAGTGTGTAAATCGGATGGACCTATAAAAGCGACACCACCTTTTGGATTACTTGTAGTACCTCCCCTTAATATAGCTTCAGCAAAACACGGGTCTACACTATTAGCAAAATCATTTGAGTTGCAAACGTAACTCATAAAAACAGGTGTTAACCAACCATTATTTAAGCCATTTACATCATCAGCATGAAATTCTGGATAATGCCAGCCATTTGCATCTCCCCAGCCCCTATAATTAACTAAACCTACACCATTATTGATTATTTCTGTAATGTAAGGAGCACCTTGCTGAATAGGAGGATAGAAAACTGTATCCACTGAGTTATATCCTAAGTTCAATAACTCATCTCGAAGCCAAGAAGATGTCCACTTGGGAGTTATCGGAATTGGAGGAGAATTAGCATAATTGCCAGCTACCACAAGTGCTCGATCAAGCCAATTTTGGTCATAAGCAAGAGGCTCTCTAGCATAGGCAATTGTTTTCAACATTATCACAGCTAATTCATAAGCCGAGTCTATAGAAATTCTTCCAATAAATAAGTCTGGGATGTAATCGTCTCCTAAAATATGGGTATATTTTTGATCTGTTACATCATTTTCTGGTCCGTAGTAATATGACGGTATTTCTGCGAAACCATCAACATCTCCAATAAGCAGAACATATTCAAGCATTGGGTCTGCTGTAAAGTGCTCCGTAATATGATTTTGGACACTATTTACATCTAATTCAGAATCTGAGAGGGAAACAATATAAACATCAAAACCTTGTGTTTTTTTAAACTCTGCGAAAACTTCAACGTATCCCTGTTGAACTAACCCTTCTCTAGCAATTATCAAATATGATCCTCTGTTTACAGAAAGTTGTTGAGGTAAGACATCATATCCTTGCATTACTTGATGTCTAAAACTAATTGGGATTTTTGATCGTAGGACTTCATTTTTATTCATACCTCTAAAGTGCCTATCGCCTGATAATGAAAGGCTTATAAAGAAAATAAAAAAGACTAATTTTTTAATATGATGCATTTTCGAATTACTTTCTGATTATTTGATTCAATTTCAACAAAGAACATTCCAGAACTTACTGGAGCATAGTTAAAATCTCTAAAGTCTAAATTAAGAAAGAAACTACCTTTTCTTAAAACCTCAGTTTTTCTTTCATACAATTGTTGACCTAATATATTATACACTTTTACCTTCGCAGAACCACCTTGCCAAGATCGGACATCTAAACTCATTTTCCCAAACGAGGGGTTGGGGAAAACACCTTGAAAATTAAAATTAATCTGAGGCAGAGTATTAGATGAAATTTCTTCAACTGACAAAAATGCATCATCCAATGCATACATTGTGAAACTAATTATATCCCATCCACGATAATTAACTGTTTGGTCAGTTTTAAACCATAACACCAATCTCAATGAGTCATAATACCCTTGATTATTAGTAATACTAAAGTAATTAGAAACATAATTACCCCACTTATGGCCACTCCAACCATCTCTATATAATAAAGTTTCGTTAGCATCATAAATTGAAACACCTACTGAATCATGATCCCATTCTGTCTCATATTGGTGAACTATTTTAAATGTAACTCTATTTTTTCCAGAGATATCATAAAGTGGAGAACTTATTTTTTGTAATATTTGAAGCGAATCGTTATTGTCATAATAGATATTTGACTGTGATAATAAATTATTATTTACGATGTGCCAACTATCTTGATCGGCTGACCACTCATTCCAATTCTGGCTAAGATCATAACTAGTTGCAGTACCCATTGGTACAACAAAATTATAATTCTGATCAATATACAACTTCTTTTCCCAAGGTGTCCCAATAGATGGATTAATAACCAATTTATAAAGACCCTCAGGCAATATTAAGTCAAGGTATGAATCATCTAACAATAGAGTATCTGTATCGTTCTCACTAATTACAAGACACTTTACTTCGTATGGTAGATTCCCAGTCAGTCCATTATCTAAATCTATTCTTACTGAATGTAAAGGCGCCTGGATTAGGGAAAAATCTGCTTCAGTGATGCCACTGTTATTTGTTGTAATTGATTGCCGAATAGGAAGATATCCTTTTTTTGAGATATTTAGATGATACGTTCCTGCATCTAAAATACGTCTGTAACGCCCAAATTCATTTGTTAACCTCGGTTTTAATACAGAACCTGAGTGTTCTTCGATTTTAATTTCTACCCCATGAATAGGGGCATTTGTATTTGCATCATAAATGATACCAGTAGCTTGCCCAGCATCCGTATTGTAACCAATGGTTCTATCCATTAGATAAATCATCGCAGGTTTCGTTCTACTAACTGTACTTTCAATTAATAAGCTATCTGGCTGTAGGTTTGAAGTTCCACACTCCACTAAATACTGAATACAACCGGTTTCTCTATAAAACCAATCATGGAGTTTACCATTCCTTGATCCACTTAAGACTGATAGATAACTACCCGTGCCATCTTCTCTCTCCATCAAACCAGAGAACGTGTCTGCAACTCCTTTCATCAAATCTAGATCTGGTGAAGGCTTAGCACCCTCCCAATTCCAGGATGTAAAAACCTTCTCAGATAATCTACCTGACCTAGAACTATGCCATACAATTGAAAAAACAAAATCATGCTGAAGTGCTAAGTCACGAATTGCGACTGCCTCGCTCTCAGAAAATGGTGCAGGCCCTCGATAATAATCATAATGAGAACCATAATCTGTCTCGTCAAAAACTAAAAAAGTATCACCAAATGTCCAATTAAATCCAAAATTTCTATTCAAATCGACACCATCTACATCATTACCAATCGATGGTTCAAAATCGAATATACCATTAGGGTCAAGACCTCCTGGGGAAAAATCAGTCTTATTTTTTCTAAATGTTAAATCAAGACCTTCATGCACCACTCCAAGACCATCCGGATTCGCAGATGGAATCAACCAAACTTCTAAATAGGATTTTAAAATATTCATGTGATTATATTCTTCAGGTCTTGGGTCCAAAAGATCATTCATTAAACTTAGGATTACTTCAATTCCTAATACTTCTTCAGCATGAACCTGACCGACAAACAATACTCTAGGCTCATCTTCTTTAATGTTAACATTATCTGATATTTTAACAGCAACAATTGGAATATTTTCTAAAGAAGAATATCCAATAGTATCAACTAAAAGTATGCTTTGGTATTCTTCGACGTTCGACAATGAATCAATTAATGATAAAATTTCAGGATAAGAGTGATATCTTTCATCTAGGGACTGCGAAGAAACAAATCCCCATAAAAATATGTACAGAATTATACTCTTAAATACATTCATAATAGCAATAAATACAATTTACTTAATAACTTACTTTAAATAAGTCAGTTTACCTTTTACAATCTTCTCTTGCAGTGTAAATGTGTAATAATAAACTCCACTTGAAACCAAATCACCATATTTATTTTTTCCATCCCAAGAAATTTGATGATAACCTCTTGCACCGCCTATTATTAATTCATCAACAATCATTTTCCCAGTAATGTCATAGACATTGAATGTCACTAATTGAGGAGTGTCGATAGTAAAATCAAATTTAACTTTACCATTAAATGGATTTGGGTATACAGATTGAATCTCAAAACTATTTGGAATATTTATATCAATTTCTTCATTTTTAGAGCTGAGAATACCTGTCCTTCTAATAATTTTAGCATAATAATTAGCAAGGTCCTCCTTCCCTGAACTTCTAAGATCAATCCAATGAAGAAGATAGTCTTCGCCACTATATTTAGTAATCCTAGGATTTTTTTGACCATGATATTCAACAGATATTGGAATGCCATCTATACCTGTTGTTCTTCCAGAGCCAACAACATACGCTGAACCATAAAGATCAACACCATTTATTAAAAGCGGGTCATCATTGTAATATCCTCTACCATCCTCCCAGACAATAATATATTCTCCTGCCGCAACTGATTTCACCAGCGGCTTTTGTTGGTTGGTTGTATCAGATGTAAAAAAGACATCGATTTGATTCATAGCACCTGAAACAAGGTTTAACTCTCTACCAACAACGTTATAATCAGTACCATTACGATAATCCTCCCATACAATAAATGCTGTTTGACCTGGTTGATCAATATCAAAAGATATCGCAGATTGATCATTGTCCTCTATACTTATTGCCACACCGTTATCGTCCCATTCTGTTTGACCATTCCAATTAATTTTTTGGGCATAAATATCACTAAAATTCCCCTCTTGATTCCAAACTGCAAGCACACCGCTGGTTTCAGATATTGATTTAACAGATAAGTTATTTGCCCCTATAGTTTGATTACTAAGACTATAGCCATTTGGAGGCCAACCAATAGATGTAGACCCACTAGCATCTACTTTAGTATACTTTAATCTTGATGCTGGCCAAACTTCTTCTACCCAAAAAATAAGAAAATTTCCATCAGGCGTTGGCAGTATACTTTGGATATAATCATCTCCATTTGACTCTGCTACGGCAATACCCCCGGCATTCAGCTGACTTTCTCCATTATTATTTAGCGATTGAAAAAATATATCAAAACCACTTAAAAAAGATCTACTCTCTGACCAAAAAACACCAACGCCCTGCATCCCGAGATCTACCAAATGAGCGTTCCGTTGATCATTCTCAGGATTGAGGGAAACGCCACTTTGATCCCAAACATTTTCCAGGTTAGCATTTAATTTATTTATTCTAATCTTTTTCGGTGTTCCGGTGGCATCGAAGGTTGCAGTATAAACATAATTAGATGCGTTTATCATAAACGGACTGGACAAATCAATTTCAGTTGAAGAGTTGTCAGAAAATGAGAGTTGTTTTCCATTTAAGTGCGATAATTCTCCTGCGCTAATGACATTTGCATAAATTTTCTTACTTGCTCTATTATCTTCCCAAACTAAAACTATTTTTTCATCATCAATTGGGTATCCAACATTATATTTAATATCACCATCTAACCCTTTAACGGCAAGCAATCCACCAGTTTCGAAAAGCGAATTGACACCTTTGTAGTAATTAACTTTTAAATCTATGCTACCATTTCCTTGATCAGCATAAACTACAAATACACTATCACTTGAACCACTAATGATATTGGGCGCGAACTGGTAACCCTCATCACTAGTAACAATAATTGGCATATCACTCTGAGGCTGACCGTTCGAGTTAAAACTTTGAAACAAGATATCAACATTTGGAAAAACACCTTTCTCCCAAAATATATCAAATCCGCCAACATTATTTGCAGAAAATCTTCCGCTAAAATTAACACCGTCTGTTAAATCAACCTGAATACCATCGCCCCATTCCACATCACCATCTTCATTAATTTTTTGCATAAAAATATCACCATCTACAGGATCAAAACGTAAATCTTTCCAAGACAAAAATACGTCGCCCTGACTACCTCTTTTTAGCCTTGGCCCAGTTTGAATAGCATCATACTCAGAAACAGGTTTTGAGTTAGTAAAAACAAGTCCATTTTGGTCAACAAACTGAAATAATATTCTGCCATTTTCATCGCCAAACTTCCAAGTCACAATTGAAGTTGTATTATTTACAAAGGTTGTACGTGGCCTAGTTTCCAACCCGGAAGTACTAGCAATAGGAATACCATCTTCTTGAAACAGTGGTGACATAGTCATATCTAATCTTTGTCCGTAAATATCAATATTTTCACCTTGCCTAGAATCTGACCAACAAATAAAAGCCTCATTGTTTCCTGCATACTCAATGCTTTTGGCTGATTGAGTTCCACCCTGCACTACAATAGGAACACCTATTCCGGGTTCAATGATATTATAATTGCTATCAACGTGAGTACCATAGATATCATCATCAACGCCTCCGCGTTTATCTTGCCAAGTTACAAAAACGCCACCAAGACTATCTGTGCACATGTTTATGGAAATCTGCTGACCTTGAAACTGAGCTAATGCCACTCCATTAGGATCCATCAATATTGAACCATCATTGTTTACATGCTGGATAAAAATATCGCCAGCGTCATCAAATCTATAGTCAACCCAAGCAATGAACGCGCCACCATTGCCGTCTTCAATTGATACAGGGTCTTCCTGCCTCCCAGGTAAATTCGTAACAACTGTCCCTGCCTCACCCCACAATAGGTTTCCATTTTTATCTATTTTGTGAGCAAATACATTGCGCATACCAAATCGAGTATCTGACCACACGAAAATGGCAGAGCCATTGAGAGAGGGAACGACTGTTCGATACCATTCGACATGAACACCTTGCCTAATTGGAGATGCATTATCGAAAGTGAATTGTTCAGCTCTCAAAGAAAAAATTGTAAGAAAAAATAATAAAACTCGAATCTTCATTGATTTGTTAATCTCCGTTGAAATGTTAAATATTTATTTTTGCAGTTTTTAAACCTGATCTAGTACAAATTAAAATGTATTCATCCCAGAATTCAGTTTTGTATGTGTAACCAACATCAAAAATTCCTTTTGCTTTAGGATTATGGATATCAGAAATATCATAAAGAGCAATACCTTTAGATCCAATGCTTAATACTGCTATATCATCTTTGATAGAAATGTGATCAACCGTGAGGCCTTCTGCAAAATGAATAGCTTCACCATCACCAGATAAAATTGACTCTTTTTCTATAAAATATGCTCCGAAATCATCTACTGATATATATGCTCCGTTATCGACTAATTTTACTTGTTCTGCATTACCACCTAAGTCAAACCTGGAAAGAAAAACAGGTTCCCCTCCAGCATTTTCAATAGATTGGTTAAAAATAAGATTGTAAAATTCTACACCTAACTGATCTACCGCCATAGCTACTAAATTTTCACCATTACTATCGATGCCTAACGGCTTTCCATCCGTAGAAATTTCTCCACCAGCAGTTGGCATCCAATTTATTATCTCAAGATTGAATATGGTTGTAGTATCTGACCTATATGTTCCCCATTTGAGACCATCATCATTATCAGCAACATACATAGTAAAACCACCTCCAGCAGTTGGAAATGAAACATAGTCTTTTGTGCGATCACTCATGATTTCGTTCCTATAAACAAAATCACTACTATCATCAAAAAAGAAAACTTTTACTTTTTTATTTGATTCAGTAACGAATATTAAATTATTAGCTCCATCTCTTTTTACAATTGATATATCATCAAATTCAATGTAAGAGCCATCTTGTGAATAACCCAAATATTCATGCAATGCGTCTCCAGTTTCTAAATTCCAAACTTGGACCCCAGCTTGCCCAGAGGCAATATAGGCTATATTTTCTTCGACAGAAACGCCTCTACAGAATCCTTGGGTATTAAAAACACTTATTTGATCAACAGACCAAAGACCCTCATCATTTGGTTCCATGCATGAGAACAACAATAGAACTATTAATAAAAAATTAACTTTTTTAATAATTATCATAGGAAAAACCCCATTTAATTTTACACCATAACTGCATTTGTTTAAAACTCTTTAGATCACGAACCCAGCTATATGATGACCCTGTTTCTCTTGATCGAAAACGAACACTAAATACGACATCAAGATTTTCTTTTAGACTCTTATTGAACCAAAAGTCCAATTTATTATCTACGTGATCTCTACCTGCATGTAAAACATCATTTACAGCTTCTGCATTATAATATCTTAGTTCTTGTCTAAATGAAAAACCAAAATTCTCAATCATAGGTACCGGGCTGTTTATTTTTATAGGCATATACCATTCAATAGATTCATATGAACGGTCAAAATCACTTGAAATACCAGTTTTTGTAAAAGTCACATTATCAGCGAAACCTCGATTTACTTGAAAAGAAATTGTACCATATCTTTTTATTTTTTTATTTATCTTTACTTTAGCATAATAGATATTTAAGTCAAATTCTGTGAATGGTTTATCATAATACCTTTGAAGAAAACCAAAACTAATGATATACCAATTTCTCTTATTGATTCTATTTGAAATCGACACATTTTGATCGTTATCTGTGAAGCTGCATGATTTCAATTCATTTAAGGATAAGTCTCTATCAATATAATGACGTAAATAGTAACTATTAAGATGTCTTAAAGAGTATTTTAGATTTCGGTATGACCCCCATTTATATTTTACAGATATGTTACCTGACCAATAGTCTTTGTTCGAATTATGGACATAATCGGACAAAGCCACAGATGAATTATAAAGCACCTCTTTGTTATTTTTTGCATATAATGTTTTATTAAAACCAAATTGAATTTTATTGATATAACTATCAAAAGTTTTTGAACCACCAAGGTATTTAATATTAGACGAAGCATCTGAAATTTCTTTTTTAGAAAATCTCATTACATTATCATCGTACCCACCTTGATAACTCAAACTTAAGTCGATAGGCGTTGAGCCGTTAGCAGAGCAAAAAATATATAGTATTTTAAGTATAATTAAAAATCGCATTAGTATAACATAAAACGCGTAAGAGCTGTTTTTCCCTCATCAAAAACTTCAATAGAAAAATTATGATTACCTTTTGGTACTTTAATTTCACAACTTCGCCATTTGCCAGGTACTTTATCTGACCGATTTTTAATTTTTGAAGATCCAGACCTTTCAGTATTAAAAAAATAAGTTCCAACCACTTTTTTTTCACTTTTTACGTGAATTCTATAAGATTCCTGTGCTCCCATTTTTTCTGTAAACTCTAATCTACTAATAATTCTTAAGATCTTTGGACCGTATGCTTCTATCTGCAAAGGTATATTTTTACTACATTCAAAATATTTTAGATTTTTTCCCTCTAATTCAATATCCACATTATTCTTATGAACCATAGGAACTAATATTTCTTGATCTTTCTTTGGGGTTTCAAATTCTTTCGATAATAGCCGAAGAAGAACAGGGTACTTTAAATCTTTATTTTGAAGAATTTCTACCGTATGGTTTCCTTTAGGCAGGTTAATAAAATAGTTTCCAGAAAAAGTGTATCTATGTTTTGGGTGCTGAACAGAGCGCACAGGAGATTGCACTTTGTATCGATGATTGACGTTAATGGTGTCTTTTTGGTTAAGTACAATAACATAGTTAAAACTGTGACTGCTTTTCTTTTTCTTTAGGACTGGATACCTACTAATAAATTCCGTCCTTACAGGGCCATTAATCTGATAAACAAGACCTTCTTGTTTAATTGGATAATAAACTCTTCTTTTTGAGTTTATGACAAGAATTTCTTTCTGGTCTCGATTCTTTGATGGTCTCAATAATTTTGCAAACGCAGTAGATTCACAAATAAAGAACAACGAGATAAAAATTAACTTATAGTAAACTATCTGGCTCATGATTTATGAGATGCTCCTTTATTTCTTTTTTACTTTGATAACCAACTACAAAAACTGCACTACATAAGACGATTAAGCAGACGAAGGCAACAAATACGTTATATTTTTCAACAGCATATAAAGTACCCACACCAACCTCAGGAACAGGTATTGGAGCAAAAGGCATTCCAAGTTTTTCTGTTAATGATTTAATGTTTAATACATGTAAAACCGGAATGTCGTTTTTTGAAAATTTTGATAAAACACCTTCTATTCCACCGTCCTGCAATGAAATACTTTGGACATCAGATCTATTTACAATGCCTGCAGGAAGTAATTTTGAATTAAAACTTGTACCCAAGCTTGCTACACCACCTCCGACATTTATCATTGCACTATAATTATCTATTTTCGCGATATTATTAAAAAGTTTCATTCTATGACTTATGTTATCAGCCAATCTACTTTTTTTAATTATTGGTAACCCATGCTTTGAAATATTTTTATTAATAATATTTCTTCCTTCAGGACTAAGTAATCTACCCATATCATTTCGTCCGCCAATGGATGCAGCTATACTTCTATTTAGAATTAAATTTTCTTCATAAAGTATTTTTTCCATATCAAGCCAAGTAAAATCAATATGATTTGCACCCCATTGTGATGCTCCAACAGATGTAATGACAACAGAATAAGCGCCAAGTGCTTTCAATGCAGTAAGGACTGCAATATTTCCACCTGGCATAGACCCAGTTAAAAGGACCGCTACAGTGTCATTTTTTTCTATGCCGACTTGAACCATCAGTTCGACCATACCTGCAGAAAAGTTTGGATCTAATGTTGTGAGTTTCGCGTCTAAATCACCTTCGTCAGTAGTTATCAGACTGAATGGACTTCCAACTAATCCGGTTTCATTCGGGTCATTTTCATCATCAATAAAAACACTAGAAACCATTCTATTAGACTTCAATACATTCATTGATTTTTTCATTAGAGAAGCAGCTTTAACTTTCGTATCGTATGAAGATGATACCTCTATGATGGTACTCTTTAATGAAATTATAAAGGCAACCATTGCTATAAGAGACAAAATTAAGAGAGTGGATGTTTTTTGAATTGCAGGAATGAATGGATTTTGTTTGTAATTATTCAAAGATTGCTCCTCCAAATAATATCATCACCATCAGCTTTACAATGACAGCTGTAAGAATAACAACTGAAATTGTGCGCATCACACCTTGTCTATCCATCCAATTTGCAATAAGGCCAGGTATAATATTACCTATAACAGCAACACTTTTTATGCTTTCCGAATCAACATACAACGTTCTAGATAAATAGCCGAAGAAAAAACCAAGGATCAGTGCAAGTACAATTCTCCTTTTTCCATATAAGAACATAATTTTGCTTAAAATTTTTATTATTCCTAAAACCAAAATAGCTACAAAAAAAGTTGAGAATACCTGAACTGGTTGATGTAAAAATAAAGCTATATAACCTGGCACAATAATCCCACCAGCTGTGACGCCTAGAGCTTCTGACAATACTAAGCTTAGAATAATTCCTAACCCAATGCTAATTTCAACCATTACTTCTATTCCTGGCTAAATCTTCTAATATCTCTTGCCCAACTCCTACTTGGTTACCAATTGCGTAAATAATTGAATCATCAGGCAATTTTAATATCGCTTTACTAACAACATCAGGCTTCTCGTCAATTGAGAATATTATAACAATAGTTTCAGGCGAGTGGTGTTTAAGCTTGTTTATTTTTGCTTCGATCTTATCACCTCTGACAATTAAATATTCAGGTCGAATTTCTTCAAACGTGAGTTCTAACATTTGTTTTGTACGTATAGGGCGGTCATCTCTTGAATTAAAAAATACCGCCGTTGCACTTTTGGTAGGATACCTATCAATTACAAATTTCCATATTTGCAATGTCGATACGGGGTCATTTGCAGCCATTCCATTTACGAATTGCAATGAACCTTTTTGACCAATTAATTTCCAAACAATCAAAGCACCTAAATCTGGTTGAACTTGGTGCATACCTCCTATTGCTGTGTCTCTATCAATTCCTAATTTTTCACACACATCCAATGCGATTGCTATGTTTTGAGGGTGCTCGATGTATTTAAAATTGTTTATATACTCATTTGAAATTGAATTTTCATCTGATAAAATAAAATCAGAGTTATTGTCATACGTAACTTTTTTAATGATTTTTTTGTGTTTTTTTTCAGCCGTTACAAGAACACCACCTACAGGAATTGAATTACATAATGATTTTACAACATCCACTTCTGTTGGCCCCATTTCATCTAAGTGATCTGGCCTTGCATTCGTAATAACCCCAATATCTGATTTTACCATCTGATGTTCAGAGATCCACTGATATTGAGGTTGAACTGCCATACATTCCATTACAACCACATCAGGTTTTTCATCAGAAAAATATTTAAGCAATCTTACTTGCTCACCAATAGAGGGTTTTCTTAATCTATGGATAATTCTATCGATTCCTTTAGAATCAATTACTCTAGGTGCCGTGCCTGTTGTTTTGGCAAATGTACGTTTTCCTCCAGCTCTTAACCCTGCAGCTATAAGACGAGTGACGCTTGATTTTCCTCTGGTACCGTTTACATGAATTCTAATTGGAATACCGGATAAGCTTGTTTGATGGTATTTAAATTCTAGTAGGCCGGCAATGATTAAAAGGGTAGCTAGAAAACCAAGAATCAATAAGGGCGAAATTAGCATACCCGCAAGACTCAGTTAAAATTACTGATCGTAACCCATTACAATTTGAATAAGCCTTACCATATCCAAAATATTCACCATTCCATCAGAATTTATATCTGCTAGGTATGGGTTAAAATTTGTTTGGTCTACAACGATATGATCTATAAGAATAAGAAGATCATTCACATCAATCATTCCATCAGTATTTAAATCACCATCTAAACGCAGTTCACTTCCACGGGTGGTAATTAAAATCGCAGTTCCATCTGATAAAGGCATAGCTGCATCAGCATATGAATTATTAAAAGTATACTGTAATCCTCGTTTCATTGTATGATCTTCAATACCTACAGTGCAATAGTTACCATGAATTTGACTCCAACTATAGCTTCCATTAGTATCATTATTGAAATCTAAATATTGTATCACTATTTCGCCATCACCAGTAGGAGTAGTGTGATACATAGGATCTTTTAAAATCACTTGAAATGTTTCTGAAGTATTATTTTGGAAAGTACGAACTCTTGACCATTGAACTATAAACAATTTATTAATTTCGTCATACCAAGTATAAACTCTTCCTGAATTTGTTAATTTTAAATCATCCCAAAAAACAGCGACCATCTTTCCTGGTCCCCCAGCTCCTGGCAGAGGATAATTTCTAAATGAGCTTAAATCAGTTGCGCCAAAAGATATCCATCCATTTGAACAAATACTTAGACTTTCATATTCTTGGCCATAAAATCTAAAATTAAAAGGTAGGCTAACTGTCTGGACATCATCTCCATTATCGCCATTATCACTTAGGGAGTTTAAATACGTACCATTTCCATCATACCTATCATCTATCTCAATCCAATCATAAGATGGTGCAATAAGATAGTCAATATCTCCGCTATCATATATATAATAACCATATTCATCTGGTCCCAATGGATCATTTTCTGACGGAATACCAATTTGGATCGTAATAACTGAAGAGGCTGAGTATCCATCATCCGAACTTAGAGATACAATTAAATTTGCGATGGTCCCAGGAATAACATCTTCTTGAGCACTAATAATAAATGAATCCCCACTGTTTGAGCTAGAGCTATAGGCACCTGGATTGATTGATGACCAAGTAGCGGAATTATCAATAATCTCTATTGCACCAGATGATGAGGTTATTTGACCTGTAATATTTTGTGCTATAGTGGAGCCAATATTATGTAATTGAATATGAACATTTGATATTTCTCCGGCTGACAAGACATCTTGACTACTGCCAGAAACATCAATATTCGATGCATAAATATTTTTGCCTGAGACAGAAAACTCCACATAGCCTGTAGACAAATAACCATTACTATTGGTAAGTGTAAGCAACAGCTTAACATTTGAATTATCATGCACATCGTTATTTACGCTAAATGTAAACGGAGATGAATCGTTACTAACAACATCTCCTGATGTTAGGTCTCCGTAAAAAAATGTATCATTTGTAATTGTAACATTAGAATTTTCTGAAGAAAGAGTACCACTAATTTGAGAAGCATTTGCATTACCATAGTTCGATACAGGAATAATCAGGTCTACTACTTCGCCAGAATTTATTTCTCCATCTCCATTCCCATTTGAAGAACCAGTTCCATTTTCAATTAGGGATATGTTATCACCAAAAATATTCACACTGGCACCTGGATTGTAGATTTGAAAAGAGCTTTGATATGGGTAATGATTTTTTTTAGTAACTGTTACAAGAATCTCGCCTTCCTGAACAATTGGAATCATTAATCGAATTGATCCATTGGAATCACTATAACCAGACTCTAAAACAGAGCCTTCTTTGTAGATTGTTACCCAAGCATCTTGCACAGGGTTGCCACCACTATTAGTAAGCGAAAAATCGATGAAATTGGTACCTTTTGTCAGAGAATACAAATGCGATACATTTAGCATTTCAGGATATTCTGTCCACATTTGAAGAGAGGCATCACCCATAAGGCTGTTCCAATGAGTAAAAGTAGAAACATATTGATTAGGGTTCGTAGGGTATGCTCTAGAAAGCCAGAGTTTACCGGCCATAAGAGCACCACCAACTGAGTTTATATTTTCAACAATAGCGCCATGATAAAAACCCATATCAACCATATTATTAAACATCGTATGCGTACCCAGTGTTGCAGTACCGATACAAGCAACTGCAGCTCTTGGGTTTGAAGCAGTTCCAGCTCTTAAAAACGACTCGGACAATGATTCTTCAGTACCAAAAGAACCCGTTCCACAGGTAATGACTGTGGCAATTGGAAGCATAAAACCATTATTTGACAAGCCAGGGTCATCATTCGTATAGCCACTTACGCCATAAAAACCTCTGTAATTAAAAAACCCTACTCCATCATTAAGATTACTAGTCATCTGACTAGGAAAATCCCCAGAAAAAACAGTTCTTATATCTTCATATCCATAATTTTGAAGAACTTCTTTTATATTATTATTTGTAATAATGCATGAAACGCCTGAAGTAGAAGGGTCTCCAACTAAACATGCTCTTTTAAACCAATTTTCACCCATATAGGGGTTTGATTCATAATTAACAGTTTTACTTATAATGGTCTGTAAATGGCTTTGACTATCAAAAGAAAGCCTACCAACAAATAATTCCGGGAATAAATCATTTCCAACTAGTGTGGCATAAGGATGATCACCTTCTCCATTGTAACCACTCCAATTTTCAAAATGCGTTGGTATATCGTAGCTACCCTCAGCATCGCCTACGATAGTAACATATTCTGGGGGATTATCCCAACCTTCGTAAGCAGTCTCTATATAATCTTTAAGGTTATTAGAGTTATTCACAATATTAGAACTAGATATATAGTTTACTTCATATCCCATTCTTTTTTTCCAATCCATAAGTACTTCAACTGTCCCTAAAAGGTTTCCTATATTATTCGGAAGAACATACAAAATAGAAGGTCTCTGGTAAGGAATACTTTCACGGTTTAAAGAAGAATAATTTGCAATCATTGATTTATATAATGGTTCAAAAGCTCTTGATCGTTTTGAAGGGTGAAACAGAGCAGATTCACGACTACCGTTCTCAACTAATTCTATTTCAATATCAATAAATTCTTCTAAGATTTTTTGATCAGGATGATACCGAAATGGCGAGACTGTTAATGTAAGCAATGATAATTCTCTCATAGCCATAGGTTCAGATATCAAAGCGATGTCAGCTGGATAATAATTATCAATATCAGAATAATTTGGTTCTGAGACTACGTCTTCATTTACGTTATTATCCCAAGAACCTTTTGCGACTATATCAACGTCATTAATAAAGCGTGAAGAGCCATATGTTACTTCTATGGAGTAATTTTTATTTGGGTCAACTGCGATAAATGTTGTGCTTGATGGCAGATCGGGCATTCCAGGCTCAGAAGTTTGGCTAGAATTTGAAAAAACAGGCTTTTTAAGAATTTTACCATTAATATCATTTTTAGAATCAATAACATATTCTGGCGTGGTGTATGTAATGAGACCATTACCATTGTTTTTAACTTGATACTTAAACCCTGGATCTTTTGAAATAGATGTAAGATTTTCAGCACCAAAAGCAGTGTAAAAAATAAATATAAACGATAAAAATTTGATTTTCATTTTAAAATCTCTCTAATTAAATATTAAATAATGAAATATGTTAGGAAAATAGAAACTTCCAATATAGATAGCAATAGAAGCAATTGCTAGATATGGCGCAAACGGCAATGCTCTATTCCTATCAAAACCTTTTATAACAGCTATAATTACCCAAACAATTAAACTTAATAATGATGCGCCAAAAAGTGTAAGTGCCATTCTCATTGGACCTAACCAAATACCTAAAACAAAACCAAGTTGAATATCACCATAACCCATCCCTTGTCTTTTCGTAATAAGAAAAATAAGCCAAATCAATACTAAGGGTATAATGGAGCCAACGACAACACCATAAAATGCAGTCTTATAATGAAATACCCCATTTACAACACCATATAAAACAATCAGAGAACCGACGAGAATGAAAAGAAGTGGAATTTGAAAGGTGTAAAAATCAACCCAACTAATTGCAAACAGCAACCCTGCAAGCAAGCTAAAAATCACAGCTTCCATTGGTGGCAATGCATAAGAACCCCACAACCATGATAATGCGCAAAATGCCTCCATTTTGAAATCGTTATTTCTAATAGAGAATCCATCAACATTCAACCAATTAATAGAAAATTTTAATGATCTTGCGTAAATATAACTGATGCATAATATCAAAAACACATTTAACATTTTTATTACAAACCCGACTGCAATGCAGATCCAAGATGAAAGACTGGTAGATAAGTAAGAACAACCATAAGAGCAATAACAGCGCCCACCATCAATATTAGAAGAGGCTCAATCAGAGTAGTCATACGCTCTACTAGAGCGTTAACCTGTTTATGATAATAATCAGCTGCTCTATCAAGTAAATCATCAATTTCCCCAGTTTCTTCACCTGTAGAGACAAGTTGAAGCAAGATAGACGGGAAAACTTCAGTTCTTCGTAGCGCTGTTGAAATATTGTAACCATCTCTAATGTAATTTGACGCATCTTGAACTGCTTTTTCATATACTTTGTTTCCAACTACTTTTTTTAATAGAGCCATTGCTTCAAGCACAGGGACACCAGCACCAATCAAGATTCCAAAAGTTTTACAAAATTTATTTAATATCGATTGATCAAGTAGGCTACCAAATACTGGGATTTTTAATTTAACAGTATCAATGATAAATCCTCCGCGCTGGGTTTTTGATATTAAAAAAACCACCAAAAACACAACAATAAAGTTAAAAACCATAAAACCTAAATTTTCAGTTACCCAGGCACTCGCATCCATCATTTTTTTAGTCGCTCCAGGAAGTGAAG
>Ga0209335_10002544_pt1 | contig 19098 bp, 15 predicted proteins | sample COG_09_FD_184753 | JGI IMG/M metagenome (GOLD analysis project Ga0209335, IMG submission 184753) | Pelagic Microbial community sample from North Sea - COGITO 998_met_09 (SPAdes) (version 2) | ecosystem: Environmental > Aquatic > Marine > Neritic zone/Coastal water | place: Helgoland, sampling...
CAAGGTTTGACAGGATGTTAGGATCTCAAGAAATTGGAAATCTAGTTATGGCTCTTGGTACAGGAATTGGTAGGGACGAGTTCGATATCTCAAAACTACGTTATCACAAAGTTGTAATAATGACTGATGCTGATGTTGATGGTGCTCATATACGAACATTACTTTTAACTTTCTTTTATAGACATATGTTTCAGTTGATTGAAAATGGACACCTTTATATAGCTCAGCCGCCACTTTTTAAAGTCTCTAGAGGTAAATCGGGGGTATATCTCAAAGATCAAGGCCAATTGGACGATTACTTAATTCAAATGGGTATTGAAGGGGCAATGTTGAAGCTAGAGTCTGGAGAAGAAATTATAAACAAAGATTTTCTTCGAATTGTAGAAGAGGCTAAATCAGTCGATACAATTTTGAATTCACTTCCTCCACAATTTCCTAAAAATATTATAGAACAGGCCATTTTATCTGGAGCGTTCATAGATGATCAACTTGAACTGAATTTTCAGACAGTTGCAAATACTATTGCTGAAAGATTAGATTTGATTTCTTCTGAGTACGAAAAAGGCTGGCAGGGGCGTCCAACCGATGACGGTGGTTTGAGGTTGTGGCGAATTCTTAGGGGTGTCGAGGAAGTTAAAATTCTTGATCGAGCATTGTTAAAGTCCGTGGAGCTAAAAAGACTAGGTTTGGTTACTAAAAGTTTGCAAGAGGTCTACAGTCTACCAGCAAAATTTATTAAAAAAGAAAACCAGCAATTAGTATATGGTCCTATGGACTTGTTGCAGTTTGTAATAGAGGCTGGTGAAAAAGGGTCCTCACTTCAAAGGTATAAAGGGTTGGGAGAAATGAACCCTGATCAATTATGGGAAACTACTCTAGATCCTGAAGCTAGGACTTTATTACAAGTTCAAGTTAAGGATGTAATAGAGGCTGATGATACTTTTACTAAGTTAATGGGTGATGTAGTAGAGCCTCGTAGGGAGTTTATTCAGAGTAATGCATTGAATGTTGAAAATCTTGATTTTTGACAGTTTTCATCGATTAGTGTGAGTCAGTAAATTAAGGCATGGCTTTGTTATTTTAATATTTTTGAAAGGTAAAAGATAATGGATTATCAAAAATTTATGAAGCAAAGTAACTTAATTAATGGTGAGTGGGTACATGCTGATAATAGAAAATCCTTTAATGTTTTAAACCCTGCTAATGGTGAAATAATTGGTTCTGTTCCGGCAAGTGGTTATGATGAAACACAAAAAGCAATAGTTGCTGCTGCCGCTGCATTTCCAAGCTACTCAACTAAACCATTACTAGAACGGGTAGCATTGTTATGGAAATTACACGATGCTCTTTTGGATAATCAGAAATCCTTAGCTGAGCTGCTTACAATCGAGCAAGGGAAATCTTTGACGGAAGCTACTGGAGAAATAGTTATTGGGGCAGCATATATCCGCTGGTTCGCCGAGGAAATAAGAAGAAATAAGGGAGAGATAGTCCCAGCTTCAGCTCCAGACCGCAGGATACTTGTGACAAGACATCCTGTTGGAGTGGTTGGCATGATAACGCCATGGAATTTTCCATCCTCGATGTTAGCACGAAAACTCGGTCCTGCGCTGGCAGCAGGCTGCACAGTAGTAGCTAAGCCAGCATCAGCCACGCCATACTCTGGTTTAGCTTGGGGTGCCTTATGTGAGGAAGTTGGTTTTCCTAAGGGTGTTGTTAACATTTTAACTGGCTCTGCTAGGGAGATTGGCAATGCAATTATGAGTAGTCCATTAGTAAGGAAGGTCACTTTTACTGGATCCACCGAGGTTGGCAAAGAGCTTATTAAGAAATCAGCTGATACTGTTAAAAAAGTTAGTATGGAGTTAGGTGGTAACGCACCATTTATAGTGTTTAATGATGCGGATATTGATAAGGCCGTTGAGGGAGCTGTGGTATCTAAATTTAGAAACTCTGGTCAGACATGTGTGTGCGCTAATAGAATATATGTGCAGGCTGGGGTATATGAAAAATTCCTTTCAAAGTTTAAAGATATTACAGCTAAAATGAAAGTTGGTGATGGACGAGAAGAAGGGGTTGAACAGGGCCCCTTAATAGATATGCCTGCAGTTGAAAAGGTAGAGGAACTTCTAAGTGATGCTGTTAGCAAAGGTGCAAAAGTTATTCTTGGTGGTAAAAGGCATGAAAAGGGCAAGACATTTTTTGAGCCTACAATAGTTACTGACGCTACCCAATCCATGAGGTTTTCTAAAGAAGAAATCTTTGGGCCTTTAGCTCCAGTATTTAAATTTGAAACTGAAGATGAGGCCATTAAAATGGCAAATGATACTAATTTTGGACTATGCTCTTACGCCTATACTCGTGATGTTGGACGTATTATGAGGCTAAACTCTAAACTTGAGTATGGAATGATTGGTATTAATTCAGGTTTGATTACAACGGTAGAGGCGCCATTTGGGGGAGTTAAAGAAAGTGGTTTAGGAAAAGAGGGGGGTAGCCAGGGGTTAGAAGATTACTTAGATACTAAATATACTGCGCTAGATTTTTGAAATGAAAACTTGTAAATTAAAAGATTTTTAGAGGATGTTAAGGTGATAATAGTTGATAACCTTCAATATGCTAACTGGTCAGAAAAAATTTTTCTGGAAATGAACAAGGGAGGCGTTGATGCCGTCCATGTTACGATAGCTTATCATGAAAATTTTAGAGAAACGATCCTCAATCTTGAACAATGGAATACATGGTTTGAACGGTTTCCTAATTTAATAATGAAGGGAAAGACGTCAGATGATATTGTGCTGGCGCATCAGTTGAAAAAAACAGCGATATTTTTTGGCTTTCAAAACCCGAGCCCTATCGAAGACGATATCGGTCTTTTGGAAGTTTTTTATCAATTAGGTGTTCGGTTTATGCAATTAAGTTATAATAATCAATCTTTATTAGCCACAGGATGTTATGAAGATGAGGACCCTGGTCTGACTAGGTTTGGAGTTCAAGCAGTAAAAGAAATGAATAGATTGGGTATGGTAATTGATATGAGCCACTCTGCCGAACGTTCTACTTTAGAAGCTATTCAGTATTCTGACAGACCTATTGCAATCACTCATGCGAACCCACATTATTGGCATCCTGCGTTGAGAAATAAATCTCACCAAGTTTTGTCTGAATTGACATCATCGAATGGGATGCTCGGTTTTTCATTATATCCACATCACTTAAGGGATGGAACTGATTGCTCTCTTAAAAACTTTTGTGAGATGATATCTGAAGCAGCCTTGAAATATGGTTCAGATCGTTTGGGTATTGGTTCAGATTTGTGTCAAGATCAGCCAGATAGTGTAGTGACCTGGATGAGAACTGGTAGATGGTCAAAAGAAATGGATTATGGAGAAGGTTCTGCCGAAAATCCAGGTTTTCCAATTCAGCCTAGTTGGTTTAGAGATAATACAGACTTTAGTAAAATCGCCGACGGTTTAAGGAATGCTGGGTTTTCTCCCTCTGAAGTAAATGGTATAATGGGTGAAAATTGGGTACAGTTTTATAAAAACTCTTTTGGTGGGGTTAAAAATGAATAAAATCTTTATGAGTGGAATACCCCTTAGAGAACCAAAAACAGTCATGAAGCTTAATAGGTTGGGGGCGATGTTTCCAACCCGTATGTCATTTATGAGAACACTACTTAGAAATCTTTCTCAAAAACAGGCAATTATTTCAAGACCGGTTTGGGAGATAGATGATACTGGGTTTGGTCATGCCGTGTATACAATTAAGATTGGTGATCAAGAGTACTCACTTGTCGCCTTTACCAATGATTTAGATCCAAGTGATAGAACAGATCGGGTAATAGCTACTGCTTGGGACTCATCCTACGTGCTCTACGATGGAGTACCTGATATTACCGAAATCAATCGTTTGCAAAAAAGTGTTCCTCGACAGGAAGTTGGGCGGTTTAGTGCTAAAGAGTTAGTTTTGAGTAGAGCAAATAAGTCACTAAGGTTATTTGCCCATGTTGTTGAGGCCTTAAAAAATGGTAAACAGCCAGATACCAAAATGATAAAAGACATTGGTTATCTAATGCGTACGACAGCAGTTTATGGCAATGGAAAATTTGGTATCGCTGACAGAAAGATATTAATGAATCGGGATATTCTTTCAGGTCCTTTTATGGCGGAAATGCTTACAGTTTGGATGATTAGGGGGTTTACTCATGACCTTGTAGAACATTTGGGAGGTTCCAAACTTGATAAAAATATTAAAACATACTTAGGGGTTGGGAATGCTACGGGATTGGGAATGGCCCCATTTTTAGTTACTCATCCTGAGTTATTGAGTAACTGGATGATGGCTCGAGAAACTGGGCTAGCAAGAGTTAGAGCAATACCTAGTTTGTCACAACGTCAACAGAACCAATTATTAGAGTTAGCTGATAGGGTCGTAAATCATTTAAATGATTGGGAGGTCTCTGATCAAGAGTATCAACTTCGCATCAGCCTTTTAAGAACTGAATGGGTAGAGATAAGTAAGAACTTACGCTCTTTAATGGTTAAAGAAAAACCGATCAATACACTGGTTAATTTTTCCAAAAAATTTAGTCTTGATTGCCAAGAGCTTGTGGTAGCCTTTGTTATAGAACCATTTGGAGATCTAGTTGATGGTTTGACATGTTGTATGGACTCAGACGGTTCTATGCCCTTAAACCCTATCATGGACATCAGTGAGCTTAGAGAATTTATTCAAAAAGATTGGCACTGGTCACTTAAATTTGATTTTAAGTCCAAGAAGGAAACAGCACAATTTTGGTATGTGAGTGAGGAAAAATTGGAGCCTAGACTGGGTCTAAGATATGAAGAGCCAGGGAGTGAGTTGGAAAACCCATTAGATATTGCTCGCCAGATAGAGAAATTGCGACTAGACTTAACAGAGGACTTTACGAACGTAGCTGAGTTTTTAAGGCATTTCCCTGAACACCGGTCTGTACTGCGCAGGGTACAGGTAATGGCTTCTTATCCTTATTCCGAAATTCAAGATAATATGATTAGTGAAAGTTGTCGTCCTATAGATATGTTACGGTGCAAATTGTCATATTTTGGAGCTGCTAAATTTGACCCTAAATCTGACCGCTGGGTGCGTATTACTTTAGCTCAGGGAGCTCCTCTATTTGATGAACTCGATGGACGAGATGATTGGTGGCTTCCTGTATTTTCTTCATGAAAAAAAATACTAAGTATATTACAAACTGGATGAAAACCTTTCTTGATCAAGAGGGAACATGGCCAGTTAAATCCTACTCTGTGAATGAAGTCAGCACATTGATTTCTAAGGCTTGTCGAGGGAGAGGTTTACCTAACGGACACGCATTTGAAATGGCCTCACTGGCATCAGTACTTATGTCAGATCAGGTTTGGATGGGCTTTTTTGTTGGAGCCTTATACGATACCTTGGATGAACCTGTAATAAGCTTGGATAATAAAATACTCACAATTAATCGGGCCAAGTTTATTATTAGCGGACCGATGGCTATCGATGCTCTAATCAGTGGGGTACAAACAGTAGTTTTACGAGATATGCCATGGAACAGATTAGTTCTTCCCCTTCTTATTAATGCTCAAAATAAATATAAGTGTTTTTTTTCATTCAAGATAATAGATAGTTCTGTAGTAATCAGCCACTCTAATACGAAGGTTTTATCTAATTTGGGTGATCCGAAGCTTGTTCCTGACCCTGTTATAGATGCCTTAGATATTCTTGCAAAAAAAACCTATGTTCCATCCTCCGAAATATCACGCCGTTTTGGAGCTGGTGCTGGTTTAATTGATACGGATTAACTTTTAGCTTAATCTACTTTAACTGTAAGTTTTCCAGGTTCATAAACACCCATAGTGGTATCTTTAGTAATAACTAGTTTTGGAAATCTCCATTCGATAAATTTTTGAATTATCATAGACATTTTATCATTATCTTCTTGAGTAGAAAACCAGATAGTAATACCAATCTCTCCGGTCTCAGAAGGAATTTCTACATTAAATTTGCCTAATAAATCAGGAGGACCAACATAGTTAGGTGGTAAGTCTTCTCCCATAATTGCAAGAGCAATATCTGGATGATCCTCCATACTACAATGTGTTAAACGATTCCCACCATTATCTTTTATTGTGTTAAAAATTACTTCCTCTGTTTCCTGCATGTTCAATTTCCTTTTAAGAAAGATGTTTGTTTAGTTAAAAAGCTATGTATTTCGTATTTCAGTTTCATATCTAAGCCCATCATAAAACTTATGAAGGTGATATACAGGTAAGTGTACTTTGTTAGTAATTCTTTCTTGTGACAAATCTAACGCTATTGAAGGCATGACGTTAGCTTCAATATTGCCAAGCGTAGTGTTATAAGTTCTATGAATATGTCCACAAAAAATACCTATTACCTGTTTGTAATTTTGTATAAGATTGCAGAACTTCCTTATGGAATCTGGTTGATCATATTCAAAATATGAACTGTCCCCTAATGAGATACTAAATGGGGGATGATGCATAAACAGAAGTGTAGGTTGATCTCGGTAATCGTTTAAGAGGTTCTTTAATTTTTGTAATTTCTTTGTGCTTAAGTCCCCTTTTGGTCCTCGAGTTGATGATGTGTCTACGGAGATGAGTCGAATTGAAAACTCATTAACTGCATAAACCATAGAATCATGGTTTTTAGAAATATTAAGATCCTCAGCGCAAGAATCCATCATACTCATGCTCCCATCTCGATTCCCTGGTGTTAGAAAAAAGGGGACATTTAAGCTCTTTAAAATATCTTTAGCTACAATATATTCGCGCGGCAAACCATTATCAGTTAAGTCACCCGTATGTATAACAACATCTGGGATAGTTCCTAAAGAATTAATATCGTCTACGCATCTCTGAAAGAAATTTATACGTTCTAGTGACCGTTCGTTAGGTTCTTTTGGTGCCATAATATGTGTGTCGGAAATATGTGCTACCAACATTTATTGTACCTTAGTCTACAATATGATGCACTGGTGCGCTCTCCATAGAATATTCGTCGGCCTCCTGATTGTAGCTAGATAAAGTGAAGCAATGCCAGTCTTTATCATCAAGTTGCGGATGATCACCACGATAATAGTATCCTGGCCAACGCGTCTCTTTTCTATACATTGTGTGATGAGTTACACATTCAGACGCGATTACCCTGTGATGGAGCTCCCAAGATCTCTGGAGCTGATGAAGACTATCTGCTCCCAAGAACGCTAAATCCTCTTTAAGCATTTTTAGAAGTTCTAAACCTCGTGTAAGCATTGGCTCATTAGTCATATATCGTGTGCCAGCGCCTCCAACATATTCATCCATAATTTTTTCGAGCCTTTGTAAACCTGAAAGAGGTAACAAATAGCTTGGTGACACTGTACCTGCAGTTATTTCATTACGCCCAACACGATAAGTTTCTAGAGGCTGATATATAACTTGCTTTAGAGTTTCATATTCCTGCTCACTGACTTCCGGTTGATCTGTACCTAAATCATTTATGTATTTATTTGCGGCCTTACCTGCTATTCGTCCTTCAGTAAAGGAGCCTGAAGAAAACTTATGGGGTGTCCCTCCAAGGGTATCACCTGCTCCAAATAGTCCATCAACAGTCATCATTCTATTATATCCCCACTGGTATTCATCTGGGGCATAATCTTCTGGGCCACTCGCCCAAGCTCCAGAACATGTGGCGTGAGATCCCATAACGTATGGTTCAGACATTACCAGCTCAGGATTTGTTTCTTTGGGGTCAATATTGTTTGCTGCCCATACAACCGCTTGGCCAATTGTCATACCTAAGAAATTTTCCCAACCAATTACTTCTTTATGGGGATCCTTAAAGGCCTCCTTCGTTACCATCCTTATTGGTCCTCTTCCAGCCTCCACTTCCTTTAAGAATGCGTGGTTTCGTAGACAAGTGGGGGTAGGCTCATGATTTACATAATCTCCTACCATATCTTCAATTGAAGAACGCCATTTTGCCTCATAAGCTTCCCCATAGGCATTTTCTGTAGTTGTTTTCAAGTGAAGAAAGTATGCTCCTACAGGACCATAACCGTCTTTAAACCGTGTTAACACAATTCGGTTTTCCATTTGAGTCATTTTTGCCCCGGTTAAGATGGGCAATGCGTACGCGGATGCACTACTCCATGGTGCATACCATGTCCTACCCATGCCTTCTCCTGCTGAGTGAGGTTTAAAGATATGGGAGGCTCCACCAGCTGCTATAATTACTGCTTTAGATCTAAATACATAAAAATCCCCTGTACGCACGTTAAAGCCAACTGCTCCTGCAACTCGGTTTTTCTTTTTCTTGTCCATAAGTAAATGTGTAACCATTATACGATTATAGACTTCTGTTGCTGCTTTGCGGGCAGCCTCAGCTACGATAGGTTTGTAGCTTTCACCATGTATCATGATTTGCCACTTACCTTCTCTTTGATAGCGACCAGTTTCCGGGTCCGTCATGATTGGCAAACCCCATTCTTCAAACATATGTACTGTTGAATCAACATGTCGACCGATGTCGTAACCAAGATCCTCACGAACTAAACCCATTAGGTCGTTACGTTGATAACGGACGTAATCTTCTGGAGTGTTTTCACCCCACTGCATACCCATGTAGCAGTTAATCGCATAAAGCCCTTGTGCAACGGCACCGCTCCGTTCGATATTTGCTTTTTCAACAACAACAACTTTTTTGTCACGACCCCAATATCTTGACTCGTATGCTGCTCCACAACCACCAAATCCACCACCTACAACCAGAATGTCTGAATCTACGTATATTGTCTTTCTTCGAGCCATTATACGACTCCTTCTTTAAATTTACCTGAGTAGGTTGGAAGGCCACCTTCAATTTTTAGATATTCTGGCTCATGCGCCAGTTCTTGCGAATCAAAGGCTGCGTCACTAGGTGCACTATATTCTGTCACAGCTTTGATTGATCCCCAGGGTGTAGTCCTTATTGGAGATACAAAATCCTTTACTCGTCCATCACGAAACTTAAGTTTCCACGAAATTGTACCTTTTTCTTCTTCCCGCAAGCAACGAACACTATGACCCATCGGCGCAAAGTCTGCATACCCACGGACGTCTATAGCATTTTGAGGGCAAGCCTTAACACAGGAATAACACTCCCAGCAAAAGTTTGGTTCTATGTTTACTGCGCGACGAGTTACTGGATCAATGTGCATAATGTCTGAGGGACATATATCTACACAGTGACCGCAACCGTCACAACTTGTCATATAAACGAATGTTGGCATGTGTTTTAACTCCTGTTTAAAGGTCTATTCAGTTTTAATTAATATAGCGATTAATAGTTATGGGTATGGCGTTGAGCTTTGCCGTATATTGCCGGACTATCAGATGGCGGGGGTAAATTACGTCGTCCACCATTTGCGACAGCTAAGTTTTTTTGATACGCGGCTGCTGGTTTAAAAAACATATGTGAGAATTTTGACCAAGGCACTGAACCAAAAAATACAAGAGTGGTAATCAAGTATAGGGCTAAAACGAGAGTTGACCAGGAATTACCATTACCTTGTAAATAAGCCCAGATTAAACCAAAAGTGACACTTGCCATAAGTGAAACAACAAACAAATCGGCTCGAACTAATCGAAATGGAGAATTTCCCTCTGCAGAGACATCAACCCTGATAAAAAACCAAAACCAGTAACCTCCAATACAAATCATTGCACCTCCCAACCACCAAAGGTAGGGCAGAATCGCAGGAGTTAGGGTATCTAATGATGAATAACTGAATACCATTATCACTGTTGAAACTACATAAATAATGAAACCGTACATTGTTAAAAGGTGAGCAATTCTTCGTCGAGTACTACAAAACTCTCCTGATGTTAAAACATCATGAGCTGTTGTCTTGACAACGACAGCTAATTTTTCTCCAGCACTAGTGTTAATTGTGGCATTAGTCCTACTCTTATTGACAAGTTGGAAAAAGTACTTGGCACTTCCTTTATGAATGATATCAAACAAAGTACCACCAGCAACCATGAGGATCATCACTATCACAAATAATTGCATTACAAGAGGTGGTACTGATGAAGAAAGTTGGGCAAAGGGATTTATATCAAACATATTGTATTTCCTAGCTTCATTAAATTGTGGCTTGGTACTTTCTAAGTTTTCTTATTTTAGTTATCAGCGTTATAATAATACTTCTGTAAAACTTCAAGAACCTCGGGTCTACTAAATTCAGTTGGAACAGCCTCGTTATTTGCAAGCATTTCTCTCAACCTCGTACCTGAAACATTTAATCGGTCTTCTTCGCCATGTGGACAAGTTCTACCTGTAGCCATCCCATGACACTTGTAGCAATAGAAAGTAATATCAATTTTGATAGCTTTTGTCTCTAAACTTTCGGAGGGAATTTCATCAAAAATCTTGTGAGCATCAAAAGGGCCATAATATTTACCAGCACCAGCATGATCACGCCCAACTACTAGATGAGAGCATCCAAAGTTTTGTCTAAAAACTGCGTGTAATAATGCCTCTCTTGGTCCGCCATATCTCATTTCGATTGGATAACCTGCTTGGACAACAGTTCCCTGAACAAAATAATTCTTAACTAAGCTGTTAATCGATTCAACTCTGACGTCCGCTGGAATATCTCCCGGCTTTAATGCTCCTAAAACCTGATGAATTAGTAACCCATCACAGAGCTCAACAGCAATTTTCGCAAGATATTCGTGACTACGATGCATAGGGTTGCGAGTTTGAAAAGCTGCTACTGTTGACCAACCGTTTTCCTCAAATAGCGCGCGAGTTTGGCTCGGTTTATAGTACAATCCTTTATATGTTTCTGGATAATGATCTTCGTCAAAAACTTTTACTGGACCCGCTAAGTTTACTTTTCCTTGATCTAAAATCTTCGCCACCCCTGGGTGAGCTGCATCTGCTGTACGAAAAACATGTAAACACTCATAATTTTTATCAATGTTATATTTTTGTTCAACTTTTAGGGTGCCGAAGATTTTTAAACTATCATTAACTAAGGCAACTTCATCACCAATCTTTATTGAACTACTTATCTCTTCCGATGTTGAAAGGGTAATAGGGATCGGCCAAAATATACCATCTGACGTAGTCATATCTGAACAGCAACCGCGCCAATCTTCTTCACCCATAAAGCCTTTTAAAGGCGTATAAGCGCCCATCGCTAACATTAATAAATCTGATAGCTCTCTAGTCGATAGTAGAACTTTTACAAATGATTCTGCACGCCTTAATTCTTCGGGCCTAGTGTCTTCTGAAACAAGAAGAGGCATTAAATTACCTTGGCCGTGGGGGTTAACTAACATTAAAAGATTTCACTTTGGAGGTTCTCTATTTTTGTGTATTGTTCTGAAAAAAAGCATCAGATAAACACAAAAAATTGTCAATACAAGCCCTTTAATTTACAGTTGTTAACCGGTGTGTGTTGTTGTCGCACTGTTGTGGAATCTTCTTTTAATAGGAACATTAATTGTAAGATAAGCTTTCTTTTTTAGATTAATGTTGCAAGAGCTATTGATGCTAATCTAGCTGCTGGGGGATCTGCCCGACTTGTTAGAAGTAAGGGAACTTTTGCTCCTAATACTAATCCGGCTGCGCAGCCTCCAGAAAGATATACCAGAGATTTAAAAAGAACATTTCCTGATACAATGTCCGGAACAATAATTGCATCAGGTTGACCTACGACTGGATTTCCATGAAGACCTTTTGTTACAGCCGCGTTGTAGGAAAGTAATGTATCTAGAGCTAATGGTCCTGAAAAATGTGCATTGTTAATATTTTTTGAACACCACTCATACAGTATATTAGCTTCTAAAGATGAGGGTACTGACTTTAGAATTGATTCTGTGGCCGATAAAAATGCGACTCTAGGTTCTTTATTGCCTAGAGATTTGAGTAGCTTAACGATCTGAATCGTAGCATCTTTACGAGTTTGCAGATCTGGTGAAACATTAATAGCGGCATCTGAAATTAATAAAGGATTACCACCATTGGGATGTGATATATGAAAGACATGAATTAACCTTTGTTTTGTCCGTAACCCAGATTTTTTATCCAGTACAGATTTTATAAAAAGGTCGGTATGTACCTGACCTTTCATCAGAATATCTGCTTTCCCATCCCCGCATAACTTAGCGGCAGTTTCTGCAGCTTCTGTTTCACCAGTTACATTTATAATTTGAAAGTTTGAGATATCCCAATTTAGGTCACTGGCACACGACTTTATTAAAGCCTTTTCACCAACAAATATTGGAGTCATAATTTGTTCTAAGACAGCCTCTTTTGCAGCTAACATTGGTAACTTATGAGCTGCTCCTGCTATCGCAATTACTGGCTTAATAAATTTTTTTTTTGCGTTATTTAGTAAGTCTTTTGGACAAATAGGTGAAATTTGAGAGAGGAACGGAGTTTCTTTTATCATCGAAGATTTTCTCCGTTCCCACTAAGTTTTAAAACTCAACTATTAAGTATATTTAAATTAAAACCCACTTATTGTTAAGTTTATTCTGCAGCCATATCTGTCATTGAAATACCTGCCACATGTGATGGCTTTTTCATAGCATCTCTTCTGAAAGGCTCACCTAATTCTTGATTTAAAACAACTTCTAAGAATGTTGTCTTATTCTCATTCATTTGTGCTTTTATGGCTTTATCAAGTTCTTCAGTTAATTGTTCCATTGTTGTTACCTGAACTCCGTACAAACCACATGCCTTAGCTATATCAGCATAACGCACATCGAGGTTTAGCTCAGTCCCTACGAAATTATCATCAAACCATAAGGTAGTATTTCTTTTCTCTGCGCCCCATTGATAATTTCTAAATATTATCATGGTTATCGCAGGCCAGTCCCCCCTACCAACAGCTGTCATCTCATTCATTGAAATACCGAATGCGCCATCTCCTGCAAAACCTACAACTGGTATATTTGGCTTTCCAATCTTTGCTCCTGCTATTGCTGGAAAACCGTAGCCACAAGGTCCAAAAAGACCTGGAGCTAAATACTTCCTTCCTTCTTCAAATGATGGATAGGCATTTCCAATGGCACAGTTGTTTCCAATGTCCGAGCTAATAATGGCATCTTTTGGGAGAGCACTTTGAATTGCGCGCCAAGCTTGTCTTGGAGACATATGCTTTGGTTGACGATCACGAGCTCGTTCATTCCACGTTGTGCCTGGATCATCCTCTTCATGATCTAATGAAGTAAGCTCTTGAGCCCATGCGGATTTTGTTTGTGCAATAAGTGCTTTACGTTCACTTCTGCTTTTATCGCCAGCTTCGGACGTTAGATTATTTAGAATGCCTTCTGCAACTTTTTTTGCGTCACCAACAATCCCAATTGAGACTGGCTTTGTTAGGCCAATTCGATCAGGGTTTAAATCTACCTGAATTATTTTTGCATTTACTGGCCAATAATCAATGCCATACCCAGGTAGCGTAGAGAATGGGTTCAACCGTGTTCCTAGACCTAAGACAACATCCGCTTTTGATATTAACTCCATACCTGCTTTAGATCCGTTGTAACCTAATGGCCCCGCGAATAGTGGATGAGATCCTGGGAATGCATCATTGTGTTGATAACCACAACATACAGGTGCATCTAGTCGTTCTGCTAATTCCATTGATGCTTTAATCCCACCTGAAAGTACGACACCTGCTCCATTTAGAATTACCGGAAACGAAGCGGTACTCAGTAGTTGAGCTGCATCTGATAATGCTTTTTCTCCTCCAGACGGAAGCTCAAAATCAACGATTGCTGGAAGTTCAATATCAACCACTTGAGTCCAGTAATCTCTTGGAACATTAATTTGAGCTGGCGCGCTAGCTCTTTTAGCTTTTTGAATTACTCTATTTAAAACTTCTGCAATTCTGGATGGATCACGAACCTCTTCTTGATAAGCTACCATATCTTCAAATAGTTTCATCTGCTCAACCTCTTGAAAACCACCTTGTCCAATAGTTTTATTAGCAGCTTGAGGTGTTACTAGAAGTAGGGGTGTATGATTCCAGTACGCAGTTTTTACCGCTGTAACAAAGTTAGTTATTCCAGGACCATTTTGAGCAATCATCATTGAAACCTGCCCAGTTACGCGTGTGTAACCGTCTGCCATCATCCCAGCGCTACCTTCATGCGCACAATCCCAGAACTTGATTCCTGCCGCTGGAAATAAATCTGATATTGGCATCATCGCTGATCCAATGATGCCAAATGCTTGGCTGATACCGTGCATTTGTAATGTTTTTACAAATGCTTCTTCTGTAGTCATTTTCATAAATAATTTCTCCAGCTTAAATCTTATTTTATAATACGTGTTAGCGCCTGATCAACTGCATCAGTTATTGTGTCGATATTATCAGGTGTTGCAATTAAGGCTGGACTAAAACAAAGTGTATTGTTTAATCCAGGAAGCGATCGATTAGTAGCCCCAATGATAACGCCTTGCTGCATGCAGTCACCGACTATACTTTGAACAATTTTTTCGTTTAGTGGTTCTTTAGTTTTTCTATCTGTTACTAGTTCGGCGCCACAAAATAGGCCCGCACCCCTAACATCACCAATGACTTCATGCTTTTCTGCAAGATTGTTTAGATTGGAAACTAGACGAGCGCCCATATCTATAGTGTTTTGCAGAAGGTTTTCATCTTCAATGATACGCATATTTTCCATAGCTGCTGCTGGGCCGGCGGTACACCCTCCAAATGTTGAGATATCTCTAAAATAATTCATTGGATCTGTGCTGTCGTCTTTAAATAGTTCAAAAACCTCTTCAGTCGTAACCGTGCAAGAGATTGCTGCGTAACCTGATGCAACACCTTTTGCCATAGTCACGATATCTGGTTTAATATCATAATTTTGATATCCAAACCAGGTTCCAGTTCTACCAAGCCCACAAACAACCTCATCTATATGGAGAAGGATATCATACTTTGAACAAATTTCTTGCACAGTTTCCCAGTAACCGACCGGTGGAGTTATTACTCCTCCTCCCGCTGTTACAGGCTCTAAGCAAATGCCACCAACAGTATCAGGTCCCTCTCGTAGAATTACTTCTTCAATAGCTTTCGCTGCTCGTACTCCATACCCTTCTTCACACACACCATATTGGTTTCTATATTCAAGACAATGAGGCACTTCTACAAAACCTGGCGTATAAGGACCATATTGTGCTCCTCGTTCAGGCTGACCTCCTGCTGATAGACAAGCTATTGTCGTTCCATGGTAGTCTCTTTCACGGAATAATATTTTATTTTTAATACCACCATATTTTTTGTGAGCAATTTGGCGGATCATTTTGAAGCCTTTCTCGTTAGCTTCTGATCCAGAGTTTGAAAAATATACTCTGCTCATACCTGGCATTTTCTCAATAAGCTTTTCTGAAAAGAGTGCTCCTGGAATTGATCCTGCGGAACCAGCAAAGTAGTTGAGTTTAACGAGTTGATCTCTTACAGCATTTGCAATGCTTTCACGACCATACCCTACGTTTACTGTCCAAACACCCCCGGAAACGCCATCCAAATGTTCTTTACCATGTTGGTCCCAGACTTTAATTCCTTTGCCTTCAACAATTATACGCGGATCAATAGTTTCAAATGGCTTATGTTGTATTAGGTGGTGCCATACGTGAGCACGGTCTGCTTCAACAATTTTTGAAATATCGTTACTATTTAAATTTCCATCCATAACTTTAATCCTTTCCAATATAAGCTTTAAAACTAGGTATATGCGTTTCTTCGATTACTGTCTGACACTTTTTATGTTTAATTTCTATTAGGAAGATGAGATCTTATCAACCCTTACCGCGCCATGGAATGGTTTTATTAATTATTCGTCGCATCATAATATCAAACGCCAGGCCAAGTAACCCCATTATTAAAATTGTTACCCATATTAACTCATAATTAGATACAACACGGGCTACGTTTTCAATAAACCCGATTCCGGTTGTGCCCGCTAACATTTCAGCGGCAACCAAGGTTCCCCAGCAAACACCAATAGATATTCTTATGCCTGTTAAAATTTCTGGCAAGGCATTTGGTAAAATAACATACCTTAATATTTGACGGTTAGATGCTCCAAGTGAATGCGAAGCTCTAATTTTTGATAGCTGCGTACCTGATGCTCCGGTTCGTGCAGAAATCACCATAATTGCAAATGCCACCATAAATAAAAGGAAAATTTTTCCATCATCATTTATTCCAAAGATGGTTAAAATTAATGGAGCCCAAGCCAGTGGTGGAACTGGACGATAAAGTTCAATAATTGGATCAAAAAATGATTTAAAAAAACGAGACACCCCCATATAGATGCCTAAGGGGACCCCTAAACCAATACCTAAAATTAGAGCAACCAATACCCGAAATACAGAGTCCCATATGTGTCCATCTAGCATAGGGATAGAACCTAAATATATATCTCCCTGTGCTAGAGCCAACAAATTATCTTTGTAATTAGATTGAAAATTACCAGTGTCTGAATGCCTGCCATATTCCCCAGGTAGCAAATCAATAATTTTATCGGGAATTATAAATCCAATTAAATCGGCAATTGGAAGCCACTTCCACCATAAGAGCGTTGAACCTTTGTACCCTCCACCCGCTTCTATATTAGGGTTGGCCAACTTTAAAAAAGAAGCGATTACGTCAGTAGGTTTGGGTAACCATCTTCCAGAACCTTGTTCAGTACATTGCGTCCTAGACTTGATTACTCCAGCTCCTGGGACAAATAGTGTATCAATTAGTTTTAGACCTCCCTTAGTCTCATCTATTGCTGTGAATAGGTCTGTTACAGCATAGTTTAAGCCATCAAATGCCTTGGGTGGGAAAATTGTTCCATCATCTAATCTTTTAAATATTCTTTCAACTGCCTTAACATAGGCTTTTCTTCTAATTAAAATGTCCTCATCAAAGATAGAGGACTTATTGGTGGCCTTAAGTAAAGAGATTTTCTTTTTAGTGGATTCTATAAGGGTATCTCCAGCATTAGAGTTGTTACGAGTTTTAAGAAAAGTTTTTGTTAAAATACTGGCTTGATTACTAATTGAATCAAATAATACCCCCTTAGATGTGATTGGAAGTAATGGAATTTCTGTGTTTGTTGTTCCCCAATTTGGTTGAGCTAATGCTTCTTTGGTGGGTAAGTAACCATCAAAACCCAAACGAAGCTCTACGCTAAGTTTTCTTAAACCGGAACTGATTTTTTTTAAAGAAGCTACTGATTCTTTGCTTTGGTTTTTCTGATTTGAAAAGATTCCAATTATAGCCTTTGAGTTTTCAATAATTTCTATTAACTCTGTTTGTTCGATTTTGGTAAAAATGCTAGTAGGCATGCTAGATAGTAATATTCCTAGCTGTTCAGAATTTCTTCTAGTTAATGTTGTTGATTTAAAGTACCGAGTGTTTATTGGTAAGGTAGCAGTTATTGGGGCAATAGCAGTTTCCAACTTAGCGATCTGACACATTTCATTTCCAGCTTCAGGAAAGAATGCTCTTCCAATTCCCCAAGAAAAATAAAACCAAAGTAACAAAACTGAAGAAACACCTGTTACAGTCCAATACCACCCTCCTAAAGTTCGTTCAGGATCGCCAAAAACCTCATCTTTTTCTCTAAAAGCTGTTTGTTTCACGCCGATAAAAATAGATATTGTAAAGCATAAAAGTAATAAAATTATTACTATCGCGGCAATGAAAGCTCTCTCTTCAGAAACCCAACTAAGCACCGCCCATTATCTCCTCTTCCATATCCCAAATCATAGAAAGGATCTCTTCTCTTACATCCCCAAAACGAGTATCATGTTTTATTTCTCTTAGTGGTTTGGTTAGTCCCTCTTCCGCAAATGGTAGCTTATACTCTTTATGAATGCGTCCAGGTCGAGGGGCCATAACGAAGAGACGCTCTCCCAGTAGGAGTGCCTCCTCCACAGAGTGAGTAATTATCAAAATAGTTTTTCCAGTTTCTTTCCATAACTCTAATATTAGGGATTGCATTTTCTCTCTAGTAAGTGCGTCTAGAGCTCCAAGTGGCTCATCCATTAAAATGACATCGGGATCATTTACTAGACATCTGGCAAGAGCAACACGTTGTTGCATGCCTCCTGATAATTGATAAGTTGGGGTATCTCCAAATCCCTGCAGGCCAACGATATTAAGCCATTTATCAACAAGCTTCGTGGCTTCAGCCTTAGGTGTTTTTTTCATTCTTAAACCGAAATCTACATTTTTTGATACTGTTAACCATTCAAATAATGCTCCTTGTTGAAAGACCATACCTCTTTCGACACTTGGACCTTCAATAAGGTTACCTCCCAAGGACATACTTCCCGCAGTTGGGTTTAGAAACCCAGCAATCATGTTTAGAAGTGTAGTTTTGCCACAACCAGATGGACCTAACACAGATAACAACTCACCTTTTTTTAGAGAGAAGTTTATATCCTTCAGAGCCTCAATTTTAGAGCCAGTTTGAGGGTTTGTAAAAGTCATATTTAGGTTTTTACAAATCAAATCTGACATTTTAAATCACCGATAAGAATAAATTTAATAATTATTTCTATTAAATGGAGCAAGGCCTTGTGGGAAGGCCTTGCTCACTTATTTAGTTCCCTTAGACGTTTAGTCTAGGAATGAACCGTCTATTGTTTTTGCTATAGTAACTCCATCAGAAGAATCTGAGAACAGAGTACCTAGAGCAGCAGCAGCACTAGCGGCAATACCGTCTTTTCCAAAATAGTTTTTGAGCTGATCTGCCTCTGTCATGAAAATCATTCCAGCCATTTGAGAAGTTACGTCTTCAACACTCATTCCAGCGTCGGCTGCAACTTTTGCAAGTTGTGCATCAGTAGCTTTCCATGCTGCATTTGCCTCGGCGGTAACGTCAAGGAAAGTTCTTAGAAGATCACCGTTTTCTGTTGCAAATTTTTCAGTTACTGAGATGACATCAAAAGACCCAATTCCCATTTCTACTTTTTGGGCAGAAGTCATAATTGGTGTTCCAACTTCTCCAGCTGCTTTTGACGAGTTGCCTCCGAAAATACAAGCCATATCAACTGCACCATCTG
>Ga0209335_10002548_pt1 | contig 19076 bp, 13 predicted proteins | sample COG_09_FD_184753 | JGI IMG/M metagenome (GOLD analysis project Ga0209335, IMG submission 184753) | Pelagic Microbial community sample from North Sea - COGITO 998_met_09 (SPAdes) (version 2) | ecosystem: Environmental > Aquatic > Marine > Neritic zone/Coastal water | place: Helgoland, sampling...
TGTACTTTTATAACCAAAGCCTTGATAAGCACTTTCAGCATGTCCACGCATATCTTCCACCAAACTCGTGTCCCAATTCGGCATCGTCCCGTAGTCATTACCAGACGCCCACTCAGTGCACTCGCCAGTTACCGGAGCTTCGTCTAAACAATCTTTAACGAATGTACGCCAACTCGCGTCAGGAATTTGGGTCGAAGGCGGCTGCGGCGGTGGCGATGGCGGTGGAGTCGGCGGCGGACTCGGCGGCGTCTCGCACGTCTCCCCCGACCAGTTCTCCGCGCACACGCAAAACAAATGCGTGCCGTTGTATTGCAACTTATCTCCGCCCGGTGGCATGCACTTCGGTGGAATTAAATGCTGCCCTTTTACGATGAGGTCTCCGATCACGTGAAGTTCGTTCGAATTCACCATCACTTTCCCTCCTTCGTTTTGGAGTCCAACCGTGCCGTTCGTAAATCGAGCCACTGGCCAATTATTCCCTTCCGCGGAATCCAAAAGTGACGACGAGGAAAGGAAAAAGAGCGCCGCCGCGCAAAGAGGAAAAAACATGTCTCTCGTCGATTCGAGACGACTCGATGAACAGAGAGGATCAGAACAAAAACGTATTCAAAAACCGAATATTCTTCCCCGCGATCGACAATCGACAATTATGTGTTCGTGGGAATTAAAACGCGAACTTCTTTCTCTCTCTCTTTCTCTCTCTATTTCTTGCGACAAAGAGAAAAAAACGAACGCGGTACGCTACCACCAATATAAACACGCACTTAAGGCGAGCGAGGTATCGGTCGTCTTTCGTCCTTCGTCCCACGTTTGAGGTCGAGATAATTAAATGCAAGCAACTAATTAATCTTTGTGGGGTTTTGGTATGGTCTCTTTCGCGTATTTATTGGTTTAGGGTTTAGTACAAATTCCTTTGCGGCGAGGCCGAAGAGTACTCCTCAATACGAGTCTCTCGCGACGAACGCGAGAACTTTGCGCGCGCGGTCGAGGGAATGCGCGTAACGCGTGACGTGTGTTTCTTTCTTTCTTTTTCTATCCGTGTGCGTAATATACGGTTTTTAATAAAATAAATATACTACAAGTTTTCGAGCGCTCTCTCGCTCGGTAGCGGCGGGCGGGTCTTTTCTCTCTTCTTCTTCTTCTTCTTCTTCTTCTTCTTCTTCTTCTCTTTTATCGTCCGTCTTGTAAATCCGTGCACGATTCTCCGACGTAATTTTCGTTGCACTCGCAGACAAAATCATCGCCGTTGAAATATAACCTAGCCCCGCCGGGCGGTTCGCACGCCATCGGCGTCAGACGTCTGATGGACTCCGCGATGGCGGTAACGACTGTACTCGGCGAGTTGACGGAACCGTCTTCGTTGATGGTTGTCGAACACTGCGAGGTGCTTCCGCTGGCGGATGAACCATCGATCCACTTTTCCATCATGTATGCCATCACGCTCTCTCGTTCGGTGGGACTGAGTCTCTGATTAAAATACAGGACTTCGCCGACGAGACCGTGCATGTGTTCGGAATCCACATTTACTCCGCCAATATGCGGCTCGCTCATTGCGTCCACGTCATACCGACCACTGATGCTGAACGACTTGTTTAAACTTGGATCGTTATCAATATTGAGAAAGCCGTCGGTATTGCCATAATAAACATCTGCTACGTGCCACATGTCAAAGTCTGCCTCGACTGTCCCCATGTTGGCGTTGTTATCGGCGCTCATCCCAACCTTATTATTCCCGGTCCCGCGCGTCCCGAACTGGTAAGAGGGATCATCAGTCGAATAGTCGCCTAAAATGACCCCTTTCTCCATGTACCCAATCTGATTATACGCGATAATAATCTCGGGATTCTTCCCTAGCTTGGTAGTCCCAAACCTCACGCCTCTCGCCGAATTCACGTCGTTGAAGAAAGCCGCGCCGTTTCCGAGATGAACACCGTGCATGTACTCCACGTCTCCAAAAATTTCAATACCGGACGCATTATTCACGATATCAACGGCTGAATTCATCATCGCCCCAGATTCGAACGTATCCTCGTAATAACTGTTCGAAAAATCAATCCAATGCGTCAACGCGCTCGGGAAATTCGCCGCGGACGCTCCACTATAGCACGAAGTAAACGAGTCCGGATCAATACCTAACGTATTCTCCACGTTCGTCACTCGAACATCGTACACTTCAACATCCGTATCGTTCACGTACAGACTTCCCGACACCCGCAAATGCCCGTTGACTAAAAACTCGTCGCTTTGCACGTGCACTTCGCCGTCGCTCCGAACGCCCACGGTGCCGTTGCGAAACCGCACAACTGGGTAATTCGCGCGGACTTGGAGCACGAACGCGGCGCTACACGCGAGCGCGAAGAGACGGGCGAGACGGAGAGGTGGATGCGAACGCGTCGTTATCATTTTGGTGATCGTCCTTCCCGGACGCTTCTTCCTTTTCTTCGTATCTCGCCAGAAAGACGAATGGTGGAGCGAGAAAATTTTCCCTCGAGGATGTCTCTCTCTCTCTCGTTCTTCGCGCCAAACGAAGGCTCTTCCGCGAGACAGAAACACCGACGACGACGTTCTCTCTCTACTCTCTCTCTCGCGTTCGTTTCGATCGCGGAGAAGAGACAACGAGGCGTGTGTTTGTCCTCGAAGATTTCCGCGCGCGTGTGTTCAAATTCGCGACCGATGGGAAAATTCAATCCCCAAAAGCTTTGCGCTCTGTCTCTGTCCTGTGCTTCTCTCGAGACAGAAAGACGCACGAAAAACGTCGCCCGCGAGTACTCGCGCTCTCTCGACGGTCTCGCAATGCCCGCGCGTCTCTCCCGGTCGCGTATTCGCGAGTGTAAAGAGAGAGAGAAACGATCCAAAATTTGTCCGGAAATTGCTTCTTTTTTTCCCTCGTTCCTTTATTTCTCCAATTAAGTGCTCACAATTTTCACAGAGGCTGGCGAGAGCGAAACGACGACGCGCTGCGAGATCCTTCTTTTCGAACCCAACACACACCGGGAGAAGAAGACGACGGCGAAGACGAAGAAGAAAGAAGAGAACTTTATGAGCGCGTTTTACTTTCGTTCCGTTTAAAAATGTGTTGTTTGCTGTGTGTGATGACTTCTAATAAAATATAACACAATCTTAATCTTCTAACGATGATGAGAATTAATGTGATGACTTCTATGTTGTTGGTGTTGGTGTCGCTCGAACGTCCACCTCTGCGGAATCATCCTCGTCGTCGGGGTCGTCGGCGTCGCCAACACCGCAGTCTTTTCCGTTTCCGTTGAGTAAAAAAATGTCCGGCCCGTTTTTATCGACCATCGTTCGGTTGGCGTGTTGCATCAACCGAAATATTTGGTTCGTGAGGACGGCGAACCATATGCCTCGTAAACCCAAGGAGAAGTGACCAACGCCTCGTAAAACGACGGCGAGGGCGAGGAAGTTGAGCAAGTGCGCGCGGAGTAAATATCGCGCGTCGCCTGCGCCAATGAGGATGCCTTCGCTGACAAAGACCACCGCCGAGACGCACTGGGAGACGAGCATGTAAACAGAGACCGATCGGACCAAGGATTGGACGTAAAAGTCCGTGGTGAACGCTCCAGAGGCAAACGCGGAGACCAAGAAGGCGACGATGGAGATGAAGACGCCGACGGCGAAGGAAAGAAGGAGGAGTTTTTTGGCGATGGTTTTCGCTTTCTCCGCGTCGCGTTCAAAGTCTCTGGCGATGAAGGAGGTCGAGGCCACGAAGAGCGGGTCCACGAAGTAGGTGAGCGACCAAAAGACGTTCAAGGCTATTTGGTGCGCGGCCATGACGGCATTCCCTAGGTGCAGAGCGGTCGTGGTCATCATCGTGTACACGCCCATGCGGCAGATTGAGGAAAAGAAGAGCGCCGAGCTGACTTTGGTGATGCGTTGGATTTCCGTCGCAGTCGGCGGAGACTTCCACTCGGGACTTCCTATTTTCGGTAACATCTTTTGCCCAAAGAGTTGCGAGGAGAACAGAACTGCAGAAGCGCACTGCGCGAACAACGTCGCGAACGCGGCACCTCGTAAGCCGTATGAAGGAACGAGCAAGAAATCGCCGAAGACGTTGAGCACCGCGGCGAAAGCGAAGATTCTCAACGGCGTTTTGCTGTCTAATTTCCCAATAAACGCGCCTTGCGCGCAATAGGAGGCCAACACGAACGGCGTCGCGAAAGCACGTATTCGCAAATACGGCGCCGCCGTCGCGAGCAAACTTTCCGGCGTTCCAACTAGACGTAAAATATCGCTCGCGAAACAATTCAACGCGATCAAAGAGACCATGCCAAACGCGACGGAGAAAAACAGCGATATCGACACGCTCCTCCTAATTTTATACTCTGCGATTTCGCACCCTTCGTTGAATTTCACGTAGTGTCTCGCGACCATCCCAGTCGTCGTGATGGACAGAAACGAAAACAGTTGAAAAATGACTTGGAATATAGCCGCGTTCGGTCCGAGCGCGGTTAACTCGTTCACGCCGATTCTCCCGACAAACATCGTGTCGATCAAAGACATCAGCGGATCCGCTAACAACGCGCCCAGCGCGGGAACCGCCAACGTGAATATCTCTTTCGTCTCCTCGCCGTCCAGTATCATCTTCATGGAAAAGTTCGTAAACGCAGACGACGACGACGACGACGAAGTTGAAGACGAGGTCGTCGAAGCGCTCTCGCCCGACTGTCGTCGTCTTCGTCGTCTTCGTCTCTGCTTTTCTTTGTCTTCTTCTTCTTCGTCGTCCTCGTCCACCGACGAAAAATCTTCCGGCCGAAACCCGCCTCGCGAGGACCGGTCGTAATAGCTCGTCATCGTCCGCTCGGTCATCTCCGCCGCTTTCTTTCTCTTACTCTTTTTTCCTCCTAAAACTCCTCCTAAAACTCCTCCTCGATGTGATGATACAAAAACGCCGCGCTTCTCCCCTCGCGTTTGGTGCAGTTTCATCATCACTTTTTGTTGCTTTCTCTTCTTCTCGTCGTCATCATCATCGTTAAATACACGCAAAAACAGCATCTTCCCAAACGTCGTCGTCGCTTTGTTCCTCGACAAAGCGCGACGACGACTTCCCCCGTACTTTCTTTTCCTCGAGGGCGAGCTCTTTCGTCGTTGGTGTTGCCACGTTGGAAGCACCGATATCGTCACCATCGGAATCCTTTTCACGTCTTCCCTCTACGACGAACCCACATACACACGACGCAGGAAGGAGGAGGAATAAATACGCGGGAGAAAGCTCTCGTCTCTCTCTCTCTCTCCTCAAAAGATGACGATCGACAAACGCTGCGTTTGCGCGTCAACCTTTAAAGAGTAATAAAGTATGCTATGCGCGTTAAATAGAACAGAGAGTAATAAAGTACGCACAAAACGTGCGAGTTGGTTTGACGCTTTTTTTCTTCTCTCTCGCGTTTCCCAAACGACGCCAAAAAGAGCACAAAGTAGAGTACGACAGAGCGACGGAGGAGTACGAACGAAGCACGCACAGAGTCTATATTTTAGGGTTTTAGAGTAAGAATATGCACTTAGGAGTAAGCACTTACAGACTCAGGGTTCTCGTTACATAAACCCTAAATTTTGCGTGTGCAAAACTCTCTCTGAAAAGTCTCGCGTTTTTGCTTCGACGAGCGTAGATTTGGACGCATCAGAATCAAAGACTTTAAGCGCAGGAGTGCGAGAGAAATTTAGAGAAAGAGAAGGAAGAAGAAGGAAAGACGATGTTTTCGACGCCTCCTCCTCTCGTTTTTTTCTTCAAGCGAGAAACACCAGCAGCGGTGGTAGCGACGACGAGAAATGATTTTATCCTTTGGAGCGTCTGCGTCGTTTCCATCGCGTCGCTGATCGTGTTCCTTCTCTTAGTCGTTTTGGACGTTCTGACGCGTAAAGTTTTCAAATCGAAGAAAACGCCACCTTTAATCGAATGGAGCGGCGGTTTAAAAATCCCTCTCGTCGGCGGGATGCTGGAGTTTCTCAAAGGCCCGATGAAACTGATGGCGAAAGCGTTCCCGAAATACGGGGAAGTGTTCACCGTGCCGGTGTTTCACGAGCGAATCACGTTTTTGATCGGACCGAAAGTCTCCGAGTTTTTCTTCAAAGCGAAGGATGTGGAGATGTCGCAGAAAGAAGTGTACGAGTTTAACGTGCCGACGTTCGGGAAAGGCGTCGTTTTTGACGTCGATCATCAGACGCGAGCGGAACAGTTTCGGTTTTTCGCGGATTCGTTGAAGAGCGAGCGGTTAAGAACGTACGTCGGGATGATGGTGAAAGAGGCGGATGCGTTTTTCGAGAAGTGGGGAGACGAAGGCGAGGTGGATTTGTTGGACTCTCTGAGCGAGCTGATCGTTTTGACCGCGAGTAGATGTTTGCTCGGGAGAGAAATTCGCGAGAATTTGTTCTCGGAGGTGACGGCGTTGGTGCACGATTTGGATAAAGGGATGGTGCCGTTGTCGGTGTTTTTCCCGTACGCGCCGATCGAGGCGCATAGGAAAAGAGATAAGGCGAGGAAAGATTTGGCGTTGATTTTTGACAAGGTGATTCAAGCGAGAAGAGAGAGCGGGAGTTTGGAGCCGGACGTGTTGCAGACGTTCATCGACGCCAGGTATAAAGACGGGTCGAAGTTGACCAACGACCAAGTTTTGGGGATGTTGATCGCGGTGTTGTTCGCCGGGCAACACACGAGTTCCATCACGAGCACGTGGACTGGATTACTCGCGATTGCGAATAAAGAACGCGTGATGCCGTATCTCGAGCAAGAGCAGCAAAAAATCATGAAAAAACACGGCACGAAGATTGATTTCGACGTGTTGGCGGAAATGGACGAGTTACACTTTGCGGTGAAGGAAGCGTTGCGAATGCACCCGCCTTTGATCATGCTTTTGAGAAAAGCGCAGGTGAACTTTGACGTGGAAACTTCGGACGGTAAGAAATACACCGTCCCGAAGGGCCACATCTGCGCCACCTCTCCGGCGTTTGCCCATCGCATGGACTCCGTCTTCAAAAACCCAAACACCTACGACCCGCAACGCTTCAAATCGGACGAAAACAAGTTCGCCTCGTACATCGGCTTCGGCGCCGGTCGACACGGATGCATGGGCGAAACCTTCGCCTTCATGCAAATCAAAACCATCTGGTCCGTGTTGATTCGAAACTTTGAGTTTGATTTAATCGGCGACTTACCCGAACCCGATTACGAAGGCATGGTCGTCGGCCCGAAACATCCGTGCAAGATTCGATACAAGAGGAGAGACAGGAAGAAAAACGGCTTGATGAAATCGCCGTCCACGATGAGTAAATCGTTTAAAGCGTGAGACTTTGAAATAAATAATTATTTAAGTACCTCTGGTAGTACTCGTTCGTCCCCCCGCATGCGTATCCCGCCCAACATTCAAAAGACCTCTCTACTTTCGATGCGTCATTATAAATAACATCACCACCAATACTACTAATGTTTCGACAAAACGCGAAACGCATCGCGCGATCGCTCCTCGCTTCCACCAGTAAAGGGAGCAACGCTGTTCCTCCTTTCTCGAATCCACCGACGATGATTCAAGCGATGCATACCAAACATCGAGCGCGTCGTTTTGCATCCAAATCGAGCAAAAAACGCCCGCATTCAGAGTCTGAAATCCTCGCGATGATCCGCTCACAAATCGCCATCCCAGTTCCCTCGGACATCCCAGACGGCACGAACAACATCGACGACATACCGGAAGGCGTTTTATACGGCGAGTTTAACGACCCAACGGCCGAGAGGCACTTGGAGACGCAAACGAAAGAGGAAAAAGAAATCATCGAAGAGTTGAGGGCATTGGTTTTAGAGAGGGAAGAACCGAGAGCGGAGGATCGGTTACCGCCGCTGGAACATTTTTACCAAGACGCGAAGAGTTTAGAGAAGGAGAAACGGCAAGAGAGAGAAAAGATAAAGCAAATGGAGCAAACTATGAACAGAGTGAAGAAAATCGATCGATTCGGCGGGAGCGTCGGGACCGGGAAGAGGAAGACGGCGGTGGCGCAAGTTAGGATTGTTCCGGCGAAAGGGAGTAAAGCAGGAGACGAGGAGGAGACAGAGGAGGAGGAGGAAGTGTTCGGGGAAATCGTCATCAATGGGAAACCTCTGGACGAGTATTTCCAAGACGTCAGTTTGCGGCAGCACGTCTTAGCGCCGTTTGCGGCGACGAACACTTTAGGATTGTTCGACGTGCGCGTCCTCGTCCACGGCGGCGGCTTGAGCGGTCAAAGTCAAGCCGCTCGGTTAGGCGTGGCGAGGAGTTTACAAAATTACGACCCGGCCTTTCGCGCGCAGTTGAAACCGCTTGGATTTTTGACTCGAGACTCGAGAATTGTGGAGCGGAAAAAACCCGGTTTGAAGAAAGCGAGAAAGGCGTTTCAGTGGGTGAAGCGATAAAAGAGAGAAACTTTCGGCGCGTCGAGAATCCACGTCTTGGCTACGTCACAAAAACAATCATCATCGCGGCACGCGTTATTAGCGAATGAATCGGCTACTCCTAAAACAAACTACTACGATCGCTACTGCTATTATTATCGCACACTCTACTCTCAACCAAAGCTTCTCTTTCTCTTTAAACTCTTATTTCACTTCTTATTGGATGTCATCATCATCATCGCCCTCTGTTTCTCCTTCTCCTCCAAAAGCAGCCTCTCCAGCCTCTGAATCTCTCCGTCCTCTTCCTCTTCCTCTTCCTCTTCCTCTCCCTCCTCTCTCGTCATCTCTCGCAGCTTGTTTACGTTTTCCAATAACTTCTCCTTCACTCGTTCCATCTCCTTAAATTCCAACTCCGTGCTTTCGTATAAAGAACTCAACCGTTTCAAGCGAAGATCGAGCGCGTCGCGAGATTTCGCGGTGTGTTTTGAAAGCTCCTCCGGGGTGAGCGAGGAGAGGCGGAGGAATGCGGCTTCGTCGTCCTCGAAGTCGTCCTCGTTCATTGCTTTGTTCAAAGCGTCTTGAACTCTGGGGAAATTCGTCATTTTCCATCCGGGCAAAAGAACGCGTAAACAACAAAGATGATGTCATCCAGAACTCGCCTCGCGAAAAAGACGATGCAGACGACGCTCCTCTCTCGAATGATCTCCTCTTTTACTCGCGAAGGCGGCGAAACCACGTCTTCTTCTTTCTCTTCGTCTTCTTTGCATCATCAGATTCGTTCGTACCGTCAAGGCCCGAACGCAACCTCGAAAACCACTCGCGGCGGGTACCGCCCGCCGATGCTCTCGAAGGACGAACACCCGTACGACGACAGAGTGGAAGAGCTCGAGGACGTGAAGAAAAACGACCCGGACAGGAAGTTCCTCTTACTCCACCGAAAAGAGAAATGGGACCGGGAAGTGAAAGCGAAAGAAAGTTCGAGCAAATGTGGTGGAAGGTCTTTCCAACCGCAAAGGAACAAAAATAAGTACAAACGAGCGATGCAGAAACAAATGTTCATCATGGAAAACAACGGCGAGAGGAAACGAAATTCGATGAGGAAATACTTGGCAGAACGGCCGAAAGTGGAAGAGCACTGGCGGAGGATGAAGAGGTTCGCGAAAGATCCGGGTTTGTTGACGTTGGTGCAGTGCGAGTCGTGTAAGAAGACGTACCCGAAGTACGAGGAGGAATGTAAGAAGTGCTCGGAGAAGAACGAGGAGGATAACGCGATGAGTGGTTTGTGATGATAGCGGGGTTTAGCGTGTAACGTAGTTTAATAATGATAATAATATTGAGAGCGTCTCGTGCGTGTATAATTTTACAACAGTTTACTTTGATAATAAACAGCCAGCGCAAAGCGCTGGCGATGCGCCTTTTGCGTTTATCTTTTCTCTTCTCCAAAACGTGATTTACTTTTTCTTCGTCGAGGAGGCTAATCCGGCGACTTCCCACTTTTCCGGTTTCCAATTGGAATCTAACTTTTCCGGCGCATCTATCGAGTGCGTGTTTTTTCCCGCACCCAAAGCTTGTCGAACGCCTTCGATGTTGTTCAAGGCGTAAAACGCGGAAGCCGCCACCGACTCGGAAACTTTCGAGAGTCCCGGCTGCTTCTCCTTGTGCTCCGGCCCGAGCTCTGCGGCGTCTAAGAACCGGTCCGTCGCCGCTTCCCAACTTAATCGGTACGCGTCTTCCGCCGAGAGCGGTTTCGGTTCCGTGTCGAACGCTTTCTTCATGCACTGCGAAAACTCCTCCTGATTGCCGTACGTCAAACAGTTTGGAAAGGAGGAGAAGAATTCGTTGCTCGGGTGCTTCGCGCAGACGACGAATTTACCCATGGCTAACGCTTCCGCCGTGGTGGTTGCCACCACGTCGGACAAAGAAGGATTGACGAAAATTTTATAATCGTGGACGGTTGGATTCGCGTGGTCCAAGCGTCCTTTGAAATTCAAAGGTAACTTTTTATCCATCGCGGTTCGCTCGACCGATTCCAAGTCTTCGCCGTTGCCGTACACGTCCATGGAGATGGGGCAGGTTTGGCCGTATTCCGCGTTCGCGTTGTGTTTTTCGACGCAATCGAGGAGTTCGTGGTAGCCTTTACCCCAAACAACTTTGCCGAGGAAGTACGCGCCTTTGGTAAAAACCGATCGTTCGTTCTCGTTCGTTTCGTTGTTGTTGTTGTTGATATCCTTCTTCTTTTTCCGTTTCGCCGCGGACAAAGAGGACGAGGACGAGGAGGCTTTCGTTGTCGACGTGATCGATGCAAACTGTGGTTCACTGTTGGTTAAACCAACGTTATCGAGAAGCTCGTCGTCTTCGCGCATCAACTGCACTCTCTTTGCCGCCGCCTTCGACGCGCCAACGTCTAAAAACACCGGACTCACCCCGTGCACGTTCATCGTGCAACTCCTCGGAAACTCTTGCACGGCGTCCGAAAGTTTGATGACTTTGTGACAGTGCACTCTCGAAACGACTGAATTTACGAATCCTAACGCCTTTTCTTTTACTTTTCCGTGATTTTCCAAACGAACGTAATCCAAATAGTTCGTGTGAATAATCCCGACGACGTGTTCAAACGTATCGCTCCATCGCGGACCGGTGTGGAACCAGTTCAAATGTTCCGGTTCCTCCAAAACGGCGACGTCGTTGGAGTTTTTAATGTGAGAGGAAACGTCTCCTACCGGGATAATGCTCATCTTATCCGTCGCGTATCTTCCCGGGTAAAAGTTCAACTTTAAGTTTGGAACGTCAAATCCGCATCGTTCTTTTACCCAGTTTCGAACGAACGTTTCTTGTTGCTCCGGCGACTCAAAGACGTTGTTCGGATGCAACGTTTTCTGCTCGTCGACGGGGATGAACGGAACAACGAGGGTGACTTCGTGTAATCCGCGCCGGGCTAAATACGCCGCGCGTAAGAGCGGGTTAACCGCAGTTCCCGTCATCCAAGGCAGCGTCGCGGTGGTGACGATGGCGACTTTTCTCCCGGGTTCTTTGATCGATCGCGGCGCGTGCGGAGATGTCGTTTGCGTAGAGACGTCTTGTTTTTTACCACCAGAACTACCGCCAACGATAGAAAACTGTTCTCTTTCACCTTCTTTTGTTTTCAATGGCGTCGTTATTGTCGTCGCGACCATTTCGTTGTTCGTTTCCCCTTTCGTTTCGGTGCCGCTGCTGCTCGGGTTCGTAAATTTGGATTTCAACGTATCCAACGCCTCCGAGGACGCTTTGCGTAACAATCTTCTGGTGGTTTGTAACGTCACCTTCCCGAACTTTTCGCGCAATTCGACGTCGTCAAATTCCCCCGTCGTTTCTTGTAAATCACCTCCTCCTCCGTCGTTATCTGTTTCGTTATCGGAAAGCGAACGCAACGACTCTTGCGAACTCCTTCGCGAGCTCAATCCCGAAAAGGTGAACTTTTTATTTTTACTACTGTTGTTACTACTGCTGTTATGGGGCGTCGAGGCGCCTCCCGATGATGATTTCGGTTTACTACTGCTCACCGCTTTAAACACGTCCCATCCTTCTGGCGGCCTTTGCAAATTCTTCGTGATGTTCTCCGTGATATCCTTCACTTTCGGCATGACGTTCTTCTCGATAATCGCGCTCAAATCTTGCGACGACGAAAACGGCGAGCTCCTCCCACTTAAACTCTGAGTATTCGCATCTTCTTCGCCACCGCCATTCTTGGAATCACTTCTTTTCAACCTTCCACTCGAAGCAGACGACGACGACGACGGCCACATCGTCTTATTCGCGTCCGTGTTCAAATCGTCCGCCTTTGACGCGCTCCTTCGCAACCCGCCGGTCACCGCGCTCGCGTCCGCGGTATTCCCAACATTCGACGACGCCGCTCGTTGCTTAAACTTTTCCATGAACTGCGAATCTCCAACTTTCAACAACCCTTCGTTGATTGGTTTCTGTACCGTCCTCTTCGCCAACTCTCGAATGGATTCCATCGATATCGCTCGGTCGAGAGCGGCGTTTTCAAAACTCGAACTGAACGCCGTTTGCAATCCACCCCAAACGGGGGAAGTGTGTTGATTCCTCTCGTAATTAGAAGAAGATGAACTTTTTGTCGCGTTGTTGTTGTTCTCGTTCCCGACGACGATAAACTTCGCCTTGGCGTCTTGAATGGTCCGTTCCCACGCGTTCCGAAACTCGTGGAGCCTGACGGAGCCTTTGGAGAAATGCAACGCTTCGTTCGTCCAATTCCGATTATTCGAAGAGGAACCAGAACCAGAACCAGCGGCGCCACTTCCACTTCCTTTGTCCTCGCGCGGGTGGTTCATGTTCCCGCTCATCGAAGCGTTTATGTGTGAGCGTTTTCTTACTGTTCGCGCATGATGTTTCAAAGGCAATTGATTACGTCAATTGAGAATATCCAACGAAAGAGTGGAGTGAAATGTCTATCCTTTTTGGAGCAAAAAAGCAAAAAAGATACGAAAAGGAGAGGTGCAAATTTGCGCTGTATTTAAGTTGCGTTGCGTACGCGCCGCGCGTAGTATGTATTCTAAAAACTCTTTCTCTATCTATCTATCTATCTCGAGCTGATGCGATTCGTTCAGAATACGCACGCATTCTCAAACGAGGGTGGACTTTAACCACTCGACGACGCGTTTTAAGCTCTCGGAACTGCTCGCGGACATGGCGTCCAGCGTATCGTGAAAAGCGTGGAACCTTTCCAACGTATCCACCATCGCTTGGACGCCGTTTTTTGTACCACCAACGCTTTCGCCGTTTGCGCCGCCGACGCGAGTGTTTCCGTTTCTCTTTCTTTTCCCTCCTCCTTTTGGTAAGGCTTGGTCGGCGGTTCGACGCAACGCCTCTCGGTCGTTTTCGACCAGGAAGGCGAGGAGGAGCGAGGAGTACGCTTGAGTGATGAGGTCTTCGCCGTAGGACGGGTCGACGGCGGCGTTCGCGGTGGCGTCGTCGTCGTCGTCGAGCATTTCCACGGTGACTTCTTCGTCTTCGTCGTCGCCGTCGTCGTCTTGGTTTTGATCATCATCATCTCCATCATCCTCGTCGTCGTCGTCTTCTACCCGGTGCATCTTGGCGCCGCCGGCGTGCGTGAAAATGCGCGCGAGGACAGTTGGAAACGGGACGAGCGGCGATGCCGATTTCTCGTCGTCGTCGTCCAAAACCTTCTTTCCGTTGTTACTCGTCTTCTTCTTCTTCTTCTTCTTCTTAAAGTCTTCGGCTTTTCCGGTACCGAACGGCGAGCAATCGAGTTGGAGTTGTAACAGTTCTTGCTTCACTCGAGGGTTCGCCTCCGTGATGTTCACCAACAAACACATGCACGCGTGAAGCAACTCTGTCGCGGCTTCTTTATACGCGTCTGGAACGGTACCTTCCATGTTGTCCTTTTTAGGAACGAATCCGGCAAATTCACCGTATAAAGCGCACCCGCGCATGGCTGAAAAGTACGCGACTGCGGCGATGATGCCGTGTAATCCGTCTCGCGAAGCCGCCGCTTTTGCTCCGACCGTGTTTTCGTTCGTCGAGTTTGTCAGTGCGAACACGCACGCTTTTAACGTAGCCAAGGATAGTCGCGCGTCGATATTTGGGTTTAAATACTCGGAGGTTTGAATGCCGTGTAAAGCCTTTGCTCGTGGACGCATCGATCGACTGGTTAAAAGCGTCAGCGCGGGGAGCGTTTCGATCAAACACCTCGCTAAAGACCAGTTGTTCTTTTTGCTGTTGTTGTTGATGTTGTTATCGTTGTGGTTGTTTTTTATACCTTTTTCTCCTCCTCCTCCTCCTCTTGGTTTCGGAGACATGTCCACGTCTCCGTCTTTGGGAGACTTTGCGAGCCAAGAATCCAAGGCTGCTCCGGGAGATTTCGCCATTTGACCGAAAACCGGCGACGCGCCAACCGTCGCCGGAGAACCAATCTGAAGGAAACTATTGTTGTTCGTGTTGTTGTCGTCGTCGTTATCTTCGAATCTGTTACTTCCTGGGATAGGTCTCGGCGGCGTCGAAATTGCTGCTGTTGTTGTTGTTGGATTCGTCGCAGTAGCGGTGACCATTTTTCTACCATCGTCAACATCATCCTCTTCTTCTTCTTCTTCTTCTTCTATCGCGAGCAAAGAAACATCAGCGAGTTTCAGCACAGAAAAAGAAGAAGTGGACGAGGAGGCGTTGTTGATCGTTGGAGAAGGCTCTCCGAACGCGTCGTCTTCAACATCTTTACTTTTATCTTCATCGCTGATGAAAGAAGAAGAAGAGAAAGATTCCCAAACCGGTAAATTTGAAGACGCTAGCGCCGTCACCGTCTCTGGGCTCGTATACGTCGCCGCCTCGATGACTCGAGCGCATCGAAACAGTCTCGCGCACGCTTTTCTCGCCTTTACTTTCATCTCTTCTCCTTCTTCTTTATCTTCACCTTTTTTACTCTTTATTTTGCTCGAATGCAAGCTTTGAACCAAGTCTTTGCAACTTTCGTTGGCGAGTTTCGCGACAGAAGTTATGAACCCGGATCTAGAAAGGCGCGTCCGTAACGCGCGAGATGTCGTGTCGTTGTTGTTGGTGGTGGTTGGTGGTTGTTTACCACCTTCTCTTCGTTCTTTTTCTTCTTCCTCTTCGCTTCCCCATTGCAACGCCCTGAACGCTAATAATAAAGCTATGTTTTTTGTGCACGCGCTCTTTTCGCTTGGGAGAAATTTTAAAGCGCTCAACGACGTTTCCACCGCTTTCTCGACATCACCATCGATATCGTTGGTGTCGTCTTCTATTACTACCATTATTTCTTCTTTCTTTTCTTCTTCTTCTTCTTCTGTAAAAAAGTTTGCCTCGTCTACGCACGCGGCGACGCCCAACGCGATATCCATCGAGTCCAACACTCTCGAAAACGTTTTGATTTCCAAAGAAAAGAGATACGCCAAAGCGATGGCGGCTAATCGTAACTTGGCGTCCGTGGCGGATTTTCCGGCTATTTTCAAAGCCGCCGTAAACATGGACGTCGCAAAGTGCGGTCGTTCTCGCGAAAGCCTTCGTCTGTATTGCGTGTTTGAGGCGATTTTTTTCAAAAGCCATAACGTCGACGCTAACGTTCTGTGCTCTTCCTCTTGAAAGTTGTTTTTTATTATGTTGTTGATTCCGTTGCCGCCGCCGTACTTTTCCAACACCTGCAAATGCGTTTGTGGGTCGCTCGATTGCACCGCTTTGGTAATAATAATTTGCTTCACCGGCGAGGGCGTTTTCTGCCTCTTGAATTGAATCGGTTTCTCTGGAGTGAGTTTAATCTCCGTCGCTAACGCATCGTCGAATAAGACTTCATTTTTATCTTCTTCTTTATTTACTTCTTTTACTTCTTCTTCTTTAACTTCTTCTTCTTTAACTTCTTCTTGGTCCATCGCGAACGATACTCGGCGGTTTTTGTTGTTGACGAGTTTCGTCGTCGGTTCTTTTATGGAGTCTTCTTCTTCTTTTACTTCTTTTACTTCTTTTACTTCTTCTTCTTTACTCTTCTTATTAATGTTACTCTTTTGTATCATCAGCGCTTTCCCGAACAGCGCGACTCTATTCGCCACGAAATACTTCTCCGCTTGCGCATCCACGTCTTCTTCTTCTTCATCATCATCATCCTCGACCAAAATTTCCTCGTCCACTTTTCCGAACAACTCTTTCGCGTTTTCGAACGAATACGGATCATTTTTATCACTGCTTTTCTTATTATCGGTAGTATCGTTCTTCTTCCTTTTCGTTGATGTTGTCGTTGTCGTTTTTGACGGTGTCTTTGAATGCTTCTTCTTCTTATTATTCTTTAAAGATTCTTCGATGATGATGATTTCATCATCATCGTCAACATCATTCTTCTCCTCCTTCTCTTCTTCGAGAACGACACCACCTTCAGAGGAAACAGGCGCAGCAGTCGCAGTCGCAGCAGCACTCGTTCGTCTCGGTTTCCGAGCGAACCTTTTGTTTTTTGTGTTGTTGTTATTCATTTAATAAACACAACTCTTTTGTGCTCCATTACAATGGAGAACAATTTTGGCGGGAAAAAATCTGCACTTTTCAGCACACGTTTGTTTGTTTGTTTGTTTGTGTATTCATATATGTGATACATTCAGACCGAAACGAAACGTTTTCACGTGATACGATACGAATAACACATAGAAAATGGTGAGAGGCAACGCGAAAGCGAAAGCTCAGGAAAAGAACGCGAAGAAACAGGCGGAGAAAACGAGCGCGAAATCTTCGCTCGGGAAATCGAACGAGTCTTTAGTTTTGAAGTGTCACGTGTGCATGGCGTTGATGAAGAACGCGAAGCAGATGAAGGAACATTTCGAGAGCAAACATCCGAAAGTGGCAATGCCTGCGGAGTGCAGCGGAGGGGGGTGATTGTTGAGTGTATGTGATGCGGCGTATTTATTTACAATTACCTTTATTTCTACTCGTAGTAGATTTTATACGTCAAGCTTTTGTTTGTTGTCTTGTCTCTCTTTGTTGTTGTAATAAAACAAAAATCCATCCGCGTACAAATGATTACTCTGATTCTGATTCTGTTTCTGATTCTGTTTCTGATTCTGGCACGCGTAACTCCCCGTGTTCGTATCGCCAACCCGATGGTAATGGACAGTTCTTGTCGAGGAGGTATCGTAAACATTCGGTTTGGTTGTTCTCGTGTCTTGTCAAAAAGGAGCAAAAAAAAAAAGTTTTTCCGCCATGTATCATTACGTGCACGACGCGACTACGACACAAAAGCGCGCTCTCACGCGTTGACGCGTGCAATGCGCAAAAAAAAAGGACGACGTTTCGCCGCAGGGACTCGAACCCTGGTCGACCGGGGTCATTACTTTCACTTGAAAGCCGGACATGATAACCACCTACACCACAGCGAACCCATTCGGAAATGGTACGACGCGAGTTTCCTCGCGTGTGTTACGATTTTTTCTCGGTATTAAGACTTATACAGTTTCTTTGTTTAGGGTCTTTTTTTCGTTTTTGAATTTTGAAAATTTTCGTTCGTTTTTCATCGCTTTGAAGAGTCGCGCAGTCGCGCTCGGTAGTGTCCGCATAAACGCGCAACTTTTAAGAAACGTAATAATAAAGACGATCCGTGATGACGACGAGTTCAAACGCTTTATTATCTCCTCCTCCTAATGATGATGAAAAGAATGACAAAGATTCAACAAAACTATGGAACGACATCGTCTCCGCCTTTCGGGAGGATGGATTTCCCAATCTTTCAAACGTGAACGGCGCGATACGAGAAGAGCTCCTTTCTCTCTACCGACGACTCGCTTCTTCTGATAAGGAGGACGATGATACTTCAACAAATCCGTCGAAATTTGTCATCGCGTGGGAAGCGTTCGCGTCGAACAACGCGAACATCAAAGACGACGTGAAATCGATACCGAACGCGGAGAACATCGAAAGCTTTCGAGAGTATATTTTGAAGGATGTGATTTTGGTGCAAAAGGATGAGATTACGCGCGCAGGCGTCGTCGGTTCGAAATCAAAGAATCAAAAGAAGAAAAAGCTGAGCAAATTCGAAAAGCAGGCGCAAAAGAAAGCGAGATTGATGACGATGGGGGAACACTTGGAGATGCACGACGAAGACGTCGACGGGAAGATGGAAGTAAAAGAAGTTTCGGCGGCGGAAGAAGAACCTCTTCTTAAGACGCCGTTCAAGGAGACGACGGAGAACAACAACAGTATGAACTTACCGTCGGCGTTTTCTGTGGAAATGAAAACGCCCGGGTCGTATCGCAAAGCGAAAAAGAAAACATCGTCGTCTGAATTGGTGAAGACGATATTCGAAGGTTCTTCTTTTAAGTCGTCGTCGTCGTCAAACGCAGAAAAAGAGATTACTTTGAAAATTCAAACTTCTTCTTCTTCTCCTCATTCAACATTATTCATGAGAGACCGCATCGAAGATAAAGTGGCTTTATTGAAGAACAAGTTTAAAGAATTAAAAGAAGAAGAAGAGCAAGAAGAAGAAGAAGAACAAAAAGGACAAATAATAGGTCGCGTATGCTGCGACTCCTCGGACAGGCAAGAATTACAACTCGAATCCTCGGACGGTTCGCGCGTGAAGTTGGAGTTACGCTCCGTCGAAAACGAGTACTCTTTGTTTCCTGGACAGATTGTCAAGTGCGTCGGCGCGAATCCAACCGGGTACTGCTTCGTCGCGAAGGAGATTGATTGCTATTATTTCAAACAAATAAAACAAGAACAACAACAACAAATTCAAAAAACTGAAATGTTACTCTTCTCTGGTCCGTTCACTGCCAACGACGACTTGATGTACGAACCTTTAGACGACGTCTTGCACGAAGCGTCGTCAAAAAATCCATCCATCGTTCTTCTCATGGGTCCGTTTGTCTCCGACGAGAATATCAATCACGCGTTGACGAGCAACATCACGTATAAGCAAGCGTTTGAGCAGATCGTGATGAAGAAGGTTGAAGCGTTTGCAAAGCAATACCCGAACAAACACGTCGTTTTAGTGCCAAGCGTCAAGGACGCCTTTCATAGATACTGCGCGTTTCCGCAACCGCCGTTTTTTGAAACGTCGAAATGCAAGAACGTTCACTTTGTAGCGAACCCGTCGGCGTTTGAAGTCAACGGTATTCGCGTGGCGGTGTCCACGTGCGACATTTTGAAGCACTTGTCCGGTTTCGAACGCGGCGGGAAAGGTAAAACGACTACTGAACAACAACAA
>Ga0209335_10002549_pt1 | contig 19068 bp, 20 predicted proteins | sample COG_09_FD_184753 | JGI IMG/M metagenome (GOLD analysis project Ga0209335, IMG submission 184753) | Pelagic Microbial community sample from North Sea - COGITO 998_met_09 (SPAdes) (version 2) | ecosystem: Environmental > Aquatic > Marine > Neritic zone/Coastal water | place: Helgoland, sampling...
ATAATAATGAAATAAATAATAATGGATTAAATAATAATGGATTAAATAATAATGGATTAAATAATAATGGATTAAATAATAATGGATTAAATAATAATGAAATAAATAATAATGAAATAAATAATAATGAAATAAATAATAATGAAATAAATAATAAAGATAACGTGATCAGTGTTTTAATAAAAGAAAATATAGATTTTAAAAATATTATTTTAGATTTAGTTAAAAATAACGGAGATTTACAAAAACAAATGATAGATTTATGTAAACACAGTAATATAACAAATATAAACACTCATAATAATACATTCAATATGCAATTTTTTCTTAATGAAAAATGCAAGGATGCTATGAATATAATGGATTTTGTAAATTCAATGACACTACAATTGTCTGATCTTGAAGATGTTGGAAATCTTGGATATGTTGAAGGTATATCTAGAATTATTATAAAAAAACTTAATGAAATGGATATATACAAAAGACCAATACATTGTAGTGATATGAAACGTGAAGTTATGTATGTAAAAGAAAATGATATATGGGAAAAAGAAAATAGTACTTATGATAAATTAAGAAAGGCTATAAAATATATAACAAAAAAAAATGGTGATTTATTAATTCCTTGGAGTGAAAAACATCCATTATGTATGAATATAGAACACCCGCAAAATGAAATATATATGTTATTAATGAATCAATCGATGGGAGGGAAAGAAGAATTCATGTGCAGTGAAAATAAAATAATAAAGAAGATATCCAAGGCAGTTATTATTGATAAATTATAAATAATATATATTATATAAATAATATAGAAATAAATTCATATTATTTATAGTATATAGAATGACAGAAATAAATTCAGATGTTGCCAATTTTATAGTTAAAACTATCGAAAATAAATTATTAATATCATATGATAAGGATATAATAATAGATCCATGTGCAAGTAGTAATAATTTAATTAGTTCTATCGGTGGAATAATTAGTCGTTCGTTACATTTTAATAAAACACAAACATATGATAACGTAGAAAAATTGGATTTTTTGACATTGGATTTTGATAAATATAATAAAACATTTTTATCTGGATTATGGTTTGATGATATTCATGTAATATCTATTCCAGATGAAGAATTTATAATCGAATATATTGAAGTATGTTCAAAATTTGCTCAAAGTATTTCTTTTGTTCTACCAAAGAAAATATTTATTTTCCCTGATAATTATAAATTGGTTTATAAAACCGATTTACCATTATTAGGTCCAAATTATATGTTTCAAATTTGGATTAAAACTGATTTTTGATTTTAACCTTCTAATAATTTAATATTTAATTGTTGACGTCCTTTATATTTTAATAAATCAATGTTATTTTTTGTTGTTGAAAACAGTTCAGTTCCATATATATCTTGAAGAAGCAACCATTCAAATAGTCCACCTGGATAAATATAAATATTATAAAATCCTAATTTGATTAATTGTTCATATTTTTTAAAAATAGAATAATCAGATGAGTTCATTCCATAAATAATAATTCGTATATCTTTATTTTTTTGTAAGTTGTCATTAAGTATTTCAATTTCACTATATGCATTTAAAGTAGATGCAATAAGACATTCTTGGTTATGTATATCTAATGTACTAATAATAATTGTTTTTTGTCTATTTGTATTATAATGTTGATTATTATCGTTATTTTTTTCATTAATAATCCATTGCATATCTTCAAAATTAATATTATTAAATTTTGTATTACTATTTCCCATTATTTTATGTTAAAATTTTAATATTTAAATATTAACATAAACTTTTATATTAATCAAAATTAATTACTATTTCTACATCTTCTTGTTTGATTGTTTTTGATGCAGATATAGAAAGTTCTTCTCGTTTTTTCCGAGTTTTTTGATTATTTGTAGTATTAATATTTTTACGTTTAGATGTGCTATTTCGATTATTCATATCTGATTCAATATCAGAATAATTATTCTTTATATAATCTATAACATTATGCTCGAATGCCCATTTGAAAAAATTTAACTGACCTATAGTGGTTTGTATGTTAGTATTATTTTTATATGGTATATTTATTCTTTCCCATCTACAAAATGGATCAAATCGTTTCTTTGAATAAGATCGTAATTTTAATTTATAATCATTGTAGACCTTAAAACGATTTCCATTTGTTAAATTATATACAGTATAAAATTTTTTCGCATAATTTGTTGTAAACCAGTCAACTATTCTAAGGGATATATTAATATCTCCATTGATAATTTTTAGCATACGATCTAAATTATTATTACCCTGATAATAAGTTATAAGATTATTTAATAATAAATTATTTTGAGAAGAATAATTAGATATTTCATTCATTAGTGGTTTTTTTACAAAAAATACATTTAAGTATTTATTAAAATAATTAATTAATTAGAACATACACGGAGTTTATTTAATAATTATATATATATATATATATATATATATATATATGAATACAACCCTTATTGGTTGTTGTAAAAGTAATACAAAAAATACACAATGTAAAAGACAAGATGGTAAAGTATTTTCATTACCTAGAAAATTTACTAAAAAAAAATGCATAAAAGGACCAGTGAATGGTTTTACAATGCGTTCATCATGTGCACCTTATGCATCATGCAAGACACAAAAACACAAAGGAGGTAGAAAAGAATTCTTGTATAATCCAAATAATCCAAATAAATCATTCGATGTTTATATCGACAAAAATCCTCACGATACAATACCAATTAAATATACAACCGTAGATGATGTAAAAAATACGATTAAAAAATTAGAACATCTATATAAAACTGATAAATATCCGCATAAAAGAATATGGCAAGTAGGTATGATTATGAAAGTAAGATTAGAATCAATGAATAAATACAAGCATACAAGATATAAAAACGCAAAAAATATATATAAGCGTTATATACTTTCAAAACGCTACTTTAATTTTCTTAGTAACCGATCAAAAAAACAAACGGCAAATGATAGAAAAAAAATGATATTCAATATATGATTTTATAATATATTGAAGCGTAATAATTCAATCAAAAACAAGCGGTATTAGATACTAAATTTTATTAATTTTTAAATTTTTTGTAAATTTAAATTTATCACTATTCATAACTTTGCGCTGTAAATTACATTTTAAACATGAAATACATGTATTATTATTAGTATGACTTAGTGAATTATCGATTCTATCTAATGTCCATTGACTTTGTTCACGTACATTTTTATATAATACCATAATTTGTTTTTTGCAATAATAGCATATTAGCATACTTCCTACTAATTTTTCTAATACATCATCCATAGTAATTATTGTATTAGCGTTATGTGTGTTTTTTTTTAAATCCTGTCCTTTATAACCTTGTATTTTATTATTTAATTCACGAGTGATGAGAGATTGTGCTATTTTAAAATCATCATTTAATAAATAATGAATACTATCACTTAAATACATTTTACGAATCATGTCATTTTGAAATTTATGATTTAATAAACTATCATTTAAATTATCCATATGTAATCGAACTGCCTTATATGTAGATTTTTCTATTTCATTTATTTTATCAATATTATTTTTTCCAGTTATATTTATGGAACGCATATTAAATATATATTATATTAAATTATTAATACCTTTATTATTAAATTTCATTGATATATAATATATTATTAGAGTTATAATTATTACATTTATTGCAGCATGATTATGCGTTTCAATTGTATCCCAATCATATTTACTACCGATTATTATATCCCAAATATCAATTCCAAAATTTGTACTATTATTAATATGATGTTGTTGGTGAACAACCGGATGAAATATATTATAATTAATATTATGAACAGATGCATAAAATAATGACCATAAAACAATAATACGGTTATCTATTAAATCCAAAAATATTTTTAATATAATTAAAATTCCACCTTGCATTACAAAATTATTGATAAATTCTAAAATTATATTATTGCATGTTTTATTAATTTCTGTATTGTGATGAACTTTTGCATGGAATTCGGCAAAATCAATTAATTTTGTAATAACATAATTAAAATATTTATTTCGAGTAAATATATTATCATACGTTTTATATAATTCTGATATTTGTGTATTTAAATAATGAGATACGAAATGAACACAATAACCATATAATGTTATGAATATTAAAGAATAAATTATTAAAAATAAATTATTATTATGTTTATTAGTATTATTGATGTATTTAAATTTACTAAATGAGTATAAACAACAAATTAATACTATATAAAAAATATAATTTTGATAAATACTTTTAAATATAGTATGTAACTGTGTATTCGTATTTACATAATTTATATTTAAGAATATATTTTCTTTATCTTTTGGGGGTATTTTTTCTCCCCTTACTAATTTATTCTTCTTCTTCTTCTTCTTTAATTTTTTAATTTTATTATTTGGGTTATTATTCATATTATTATTATTATCCATATTATTATTATCCATATTATTATTATCCATATTATTATTATCCATATTATTATTATCCATATTATTATTATCCATATTATTATCCATATTATTATTACTAATTTATATACTAATTATAATAAGTTTATTTTTTATTATATTAATAATATAATAATATATTAATATAATAAAATGTTAAATAAATTTATGTTATCAAGGGAGAGAAAAAATAATATACTTGATTCGATGGAAGCATATTGTAATGAAAGTAAGGTTTCAAATAAAACATTAGGGTATACATTACGTTCATATCATGTTAGTTGTCCATTTTTGTTTCTTGTCATATTATTTTATTCATCTCAGTTAGTTGTTACTATTGTATTACTATTTTTAATATGTGTTTTCATATGTTTTACAATATCAAATGGTTGTTTACTAACAATGTTAGAACATCGTTTATGTGAAGATGAATATACAATAGCAGATCCATTTATACAACTCGCAGGTATAGAAGAATCAAGTAAAAATAAGATTTTAATATCAAATATAATTGCAATTAATTATTTTATATTTTATAGTATAGTATATTATATTAGATTTTATGGATAATTATGATTTAAATAAGTTAATACTAATTAATATATATTAAATATATATATAAAGATACAATTATATTATATTGTTTATTACTTAGATAAAACAAGTTAAACTTATAACAACATATTAATATATAATAAATGAATTCGAACTCTCACGAAACTTCAATCTTACAAAATAGTAGCAATGTATTTTTATCTAATTATGATTCTAAAGATAGTTATAAAGAGTTACAAATAAGTAATATGAATTCATTTTTGGATAAAGAAACAAAGCACAGTAAAAGTGAATCATGGAATAAAATGGATAAAACTGAAAAAATTAAATTATTAAATAATTACGTTAACTCAATTATTACTAAATACAGTCTTACACAAAATGACGTAGAAGAATTAAAAAAATATTTGATTGGAAAATTAGATACAATTGGACTAAGGAGAGTAAAAGATGTTGAATATAATAAAACAACAGGTGAAATTATTTCTATTCCGAGATTATTATTTAATTCAACAAATCGTAAATTCACATTAAAGAAAGAAGAAAAAAGACAATCATCGACATTGAAATCCCTCGGCAAGGGTAAAAAAAAAGATACAACTTAACCATTGTTTAGTGCATTGTATAAAAATAAAAATTGATATAAATATTATTATTGATTATATTACAAACTAACATAATCAATATAAATGACTTTTACAAATGAAGAGTATGAAGAATTTAAAGAAACGATTGGATTAATGACATATGAATTCATTTTATTAAATATAAAGAAATACATTAATCCTCAATTTCATGAAAGTGTGATTAAATCTATAGTAGACATGATAATGCTTACAATTAATGATATAGTATTAGAGTATGATAAAAATGAGTTAATTTCGACAATTACTACGCTTGTAGAAGAATCATTAAAAATATTTTATAAAAACATATGTCCTCCACGATCATACAATAATACATTTATTCGTTTAACACAATTAGATAGTCATAGGGATTTTCTCAGGAGAAAACTAAATTATTTAAAAAATGTCCCACAACCCCAACAACGTACACCAGAATGGTATGAATTCAGGTATAATCATTTAACTGCAAGTAATATATGGAAAACATTTTGTAGTAATAGTACACGAAATCAACTTATTTATGAAAAATGTAAACCACTTAATAGTGATAAATATAAGAAAAGTAATTTATCGTTAGATTCTCCATTGCATTGGGGTCAAAAATATGAACCACTTTCTGCATTGTTATATGAAAAGATGTACAATACAACTGTTAGTGATTTCGGATGTATTCCTCATAATAAACATAATTTTTTAGCAGCATCTCCGGACGGTATTAATACATTAGAAACATCAAATCGATATGGTAGAATGGTTGAAATAAAAAATATATATAATAGACTAATTAACGGTATTCCAAAATTAGAATACTGGGTACAAATGCAAATTCAACTCGAAGTGTGTGATTTAAATGAATGTGATTTTTTCGAAACAAGATTTAAAGAATATAACGACAAAGACGAATTTGAAAAAGATACATCTACAGAACATAAAGGGATTATTATACTATTTATGAATGAAGATGGTGAACCTATATATGAATATGGACCTCTTCATTTATCGGATAGTTTAAAAATTGAAAATTGGGAGGAATCGATAATGAATAAAAACAATAATTATACATGGATTAAAAATATTTATTGGAAATTAGATGAATATAGTTGTGTTTTAGTTTTACGTAATAAAATGTGGTATTCATCGATTGTATCAGATTTGGAAGAAATATGGAATATCATAGAAGAAGAAAAAAAAACTGGAAATTATATACATCGTTCTCCAAAAAAAACAAATAAACCAATTACAAAAAAAAATACACAGAGCAGTAATAATGATATTAATATAACGATGAATTCGACATGTTTAATTGATATTTGAAAAAAATATTATATATACATTATATACATTATATAATGTTTATACGACTTATTTTAACTTCTATAATAGGTATTATAAGTGGTATTGTTGGAGGAGGATTAGGCATAGGCGGAACATTTATTCTTTTACCTGGATTATTAATGTTAAATATAATACCTGATTATAAAATTGCGGTTGGAACTGTGGTATTATCTATGTTACCTCCGATTTCAATATTAGCAGCAATAGATTATTATAAACGTAAACAAATTGATTATCTTATAGCATTTGTATTATGTATATCGTATGTAATATCTGCAAAATATGGTGCATTATTTAATAAACAATATAGTGATAAAACACTTAAATATACAACGTCAATAATATTTTTTATTTTTTCTATATATTTTTTATGGTTAGGTAATTGTGAATAAATTGTATTATATTTTAATAAAAATTAACTCTTCTATGTTCTTCATTCATATTGATTGGTTTTATTTTAGTTTTATTTTGTTCACTAAATAAAGGCGCATCCTTTGTAAAAAAATCCTTTTGTTTTTTATCTTGACACTCGTCAATATTTTTATAATTTATTTGTTTTAATTCATTTGCTGGTAAAAAAATAGAATCATCGTTTGTTAATGGAACTATATTATTATATAAATAATTTGAGTTATTATCATTATCAATACTATCAATATCAATACTGTCATCGTTCTCATTATCGATATCGTCATCATTCTCTGGTATATGTTTTTTATTTTTCATATAAGTTGGTATAACCTTTTTATTTGTATTTGGTTTCATAATAATAAAAAATAAATAAACGATCAACAAACTTAAAAATATAGTGAAAATAATAGAAAATACTTTGTTATTCATTCTTCTATATTATATATAATATAATAACATTATTATAACAATTTAAACTTTTATTATTAAATAAAGTATTAATAAATATTATATGCAAGAAACCATATTATCTTCAAACTTGGTTATAACAAATGATGAAGAATTATATGTTACTAAAAGGAATAATGAAATAGAAGCATTATCATTTGATAAAATACTAAATCGTATAAAACAACTTGGTACAAATGAAATCCCAAGTTTAAATGTAAATTATAGTCAATTAGTTATGAAAATAGTTGATCAACTATATAATAATATTCCGACAAGTGTTATTGACGAATTAATGGCAGAACAATGTGCATCAATGACAACAAAACATATTGACTATGGTAAACTTTCGTCTCGTATTATTATTTCAAATAATCATAAAAATACAACAAATTGTTTTGTTGAAGCAATGGATAAATTATATAATTTTTGCGATATTCATGGAAATAATAAACCACTTGTAAGTAAAGATATGTGGATTTTTAGTAAACAGAATAAAGATGAATTAAATAAAATAATATGTAGTTCTCGTGATTTTTTACTTGATTATTTTGGATTTAAAACATTAGAAAGAGCATATTTAATGAAAATAGGTAAAACAATAATTGAACGACCACAGTATATGTGGATGCGCGTTTCTATAGGTATTCATGGAAACGACATAGAACGTATAAAAGAAACATATGATTTGATGTCGCAAAAATATTTTACACACGCAACACCTACATTATTTAATGCCGGTACACAAAAACCTCAATTAAGTTCCTGTTATTTGCTTGGTATGGAAGATGATAGCGTTGATGGTATATATAATACATTAAAAGATTGTGCTAAAATTTCAAAATGGGCAGGTGGAATTGGTCTACATATTCACAATATTCGTGCATCAGGTACGCATATTAATGGTACAAATGGTACAAGCAATGGTATTGTACCTATGTTACGTGTATTCAATACAACTGCTCGTTATATAGATCAAGGTGGAAATAAACGAAATGGAAGTTTTGCAATTTACATGGAACCGTGGCATGCGGATATTGAAATTTTTTTGGATATGAAAAAAAATCATGGTGATGAAGAAATGAGGGCACGTGATTTATTTTATGGATTATGGATACCAGATTTATTTATGGAAAAGGTAAAGAATGATGAGGATTGGAATCTTTTTTGCCCACATATTTGTCCTGGGTTATCTGATTGTTGTGGTAAAGATTTCAAAATGCTATATGAAAAATATAGTAAAAAAGGCATGGAAAATAAAACAATTAAAGCAAGAAAATTGTGGTTTAAAATATTAGACAGTCAAATGGAAACCGGTACGCCGTATCTTCTTTATAAAGATGCTGCTAATGAGAAAAGCAATCAACAAAATCTTGGTATTATTAAATCAAGCAATCTTTGTACAGAAATCATTGAATATAGTGATTCAGAACAATCCGCAGTGTGTAATTTAGCAAGTATCGGTCTACCACAATTTGTTAATAGTGATAAAACATTTAATTATGAAAAACTACATGAAGTAACAAAGGTTATTACATATAATCTTAATAAAGTTATTGATATTAATTATTACCCAACAGAAAAAACACGTTTAAGTAATTTACTTCATCGCCCAATTGGTATTGGTGTTCAGGGATTAGCAGATGTTTTTGCATTGATGGATCTAGCATTTACATGTGAAAAGGCAAAAGAAACCAATAAATTAATATTTGAAACAATTTATCATGCATCACTCGAATGTTCAATGGAAATATCAAAAGGTCGATATTTACAAATGCAAAATCTGGCAAAACAACATTCAACCCTATTTAAAGATGTTAATGTGCCAGAATTAGATAAATATAGTAAAATATATTCTGCTTCAAGAAACTATACAAATGATGCAGAAAATGATATTATTGTTAAAGAATTATTACCTATTCCCGCAGAACTATATTATTTATCTGATACCCAAATGGGTGCTTATAGTTCATTTTCAAATAGTCCTGCGTCAAATGGTAAACTTCAGTTTGATATGTGGGGTGTTTCTCCAAGTAGTAATAGATACAATTGGCATTATTTAAAAGAACAGATTAAAATATATGGTATTCGAAATTCACTATTAGTAGCACCAATGCCCACTGCTTCAACTTCTCAAATTCTAGGAAATAACGAATGCTTTGAACCATTTACAAGTAATTTATATTCAAGACGAACAAATGCTGGAGAATTTGTTTTACCAAATAAATATTTAATGATAGAATTATTAGAATTAGGACTATGGAATGATAACATGAAAGAAAATATTATTTTAAATAAAGGCAGTATACAACAAATTTCAATAATTCCGCAGCATTTAAAAGATAAATATAAAACAGTATGGGAATTACCAATGAAACAATTAATTAATATGGCAGTTGACCGTGCACCATATATTTGTCAATCACAAAGTTTGAATCTATGGATTGAAGATCCGAATTATAAAATATTAACATCTATGCATTTTTATGCATGGGAAAAAGGATTAAAAACAGGTATTTATTATTTGAGAAGAAAAGCAAAACACCAAGCCCAACAATTCACAATTAAACCACAAAATATTGAAAATGGCGGTGAAATTGATAACAAAAACATTTACAATTCAACTGATAATGAATGTACTATGTGTTCTGGATAATATATAAAATATAAAATATAATATTCAATATTAATTAAAAAATTGAATATTATTTTTAATTATTAAAATTATACATATATAAAATCAATAATGGAACAACAACTTACATATCGTTCATCCAGAATATATGATAATCATGATATTTCATATACAAAAAAATTAGTATCCGCATTTAAAGAATTGCCCATAGAACTCCAAAATATATTTCAAAATTTTACAAACGATTTAATGGATGATCATTACATTAGTAGTTGGTGTTTAATGGACGCAATTAATGATTTTAAAAAAAAAAATAATAATATTTATAAAGATATACAAGAATGGAAATGGTTTGATGATAAAGCATTTAATTATAGACCATGGCAATTAATTTAATATCTTACCTATACGCCGCAATACAAATGATACAATGAACGAAACACGATTTTTACATCTGGATCAGTTGAAATATCATATTTGTAAACATGATATATATAGCAACGCAAACAAATCATTACATCTGCTATTGCATTATGAGTTCCATGTGGTAGTTGTTTAAATAATGTATTATGTAATTCGGATAAAGAAGGATATTTATTATAGGTTTCCCCTGTTTTTTTATTGACTGTCGGAATTTTACATAAATTCGTCGTTTGTTTCATTGTGCAGTACTCCGGGATTAATTGCCCATCTAAATAAAAGCAATTTTTCATTTTTTCCCGATATAGTTCAACTGTAATTATACGTTTATCAAATATAATATTGTGAGCAATAATTAAATCAATCGTTTTGATAACTTCCGCAAATTCAATAAGTGCTTCTTTAATTGGAATACCTTCATTAATACTGCGTTCACGAGTGATTTTGTGAATATTTATACTTTCTTGAGAAATATCAACATCATCTGCCAATTTAATAATACGATCAATATACTCTATAATTTCTTTAGTATCTGTGTCGATTACAATATAGGATAGTTGAATAATATGAGGCCATGATGAAGAATCGTGAAATGAAGCATGTTGGTCTTTAGGTAAACCAGTCGTTTCTGTATCAAAGCATAGAACCTTCATCTTATAATAAGTATTTGTACTGATAATTATATTAATATTTTTTTTTCGATTTTATTAATATAAATAATTATACATCATTTATTATTTTACTTATAGAATTACTCCAATTATATACATTATTATCGTTTGTTATATTTAATAATAATTCTTCACCTGTAATTTTACTATTTTTTAAATTTGCAATAATATCAAGTTCATTAGATAAATAGTTTGATAAAAGTTCATATAGTAATCCATATTGTTTTTCTTTATCTAAGTCATTAAATAATGAAGAATATATTTGTGGTAAAAAAATATAATCTATACCTTCATTTTCGGAATTATTATGAATTTTATTATATAGGTTTCTTAGATACATAAAATATACATTTTTAAATTTATTTATAATTTTTTCTATGATTATTTCTTTATGTAACACTGCATATTTATGCATATTTTGAGGGTACAATGATAATTCTTTATTAATTTTATCATAATTATTGTTTACAATAAAGTTATAATAATTAAACATTTTAATTATTGGGCGTTTTTTCCCTTCTTCTATTCTTATTGGGAAATAAGCAGTATTTTCAAGAAGATTATATAGACAACCGTGATTTTCTCTACTACCAAATCCATATATAATTTGATCTAAATTATTCTTTAATTCTGTATCAAAATACTCTGCTAACACATCTATATCATGTCCAGTAAAGTTTGTATGTAACATTGAAATATCATTTTCAATGCAATAATTATTCAATTTTGTCAAATCATCTGTTATATTATAACTGGTTGGTAAACTATTTTTCGTGACATTATAATGAATTGATTTTTTAATAACAAATACACGCATTGTTCTATCGTTTGTTTCATAACAAACATTATTATTATTTTCCATATTACAATCTATTGTTACATATGGTGGATCTTCTTGATATGTATCAATTAAAATTAATACTAAATGTAAATCTTTAATCATATTTTTCATATTTTGTAAAAATGGAGGGTATTGATGATAATTTTCATGATCTATACATTTATTTTCACTATAATTAGCACTTCCAACACATGTGTAAATAAATACTGGAAAAATATCTGATATTACTTCTATTTCTTTAATAATATTATCTATATTCATTTATTATTATTGGTTAAATATATTTATATTTATTCAATAGTATGTATTTAATTATTTCATATTTCTTTTTTTCCTGGAATGGTACTTGTGCTTACGACGATTAGTGCGTTTTATAGTTTTATTCTTATTATATTTTCGTTTACTTCCTCCACCCATACTATTAGTTGGACCTGGACCTGGACCTGGATCTGGACCTAAATATGTATCTGGACCTAAATCTGGATCTGGACCTGGAACTGGACCTGGAACTGGAGCTAAATCTGGACCTAAACGAGATATTTGTTGTGTCGGAGGAATACGGTTTAATGTGTTATCATCATTATTATTATTAATTATATTTAATATGCCTTTTTTATCCTCCTCATTTAATTTATTTTTTAATAATTTTAATAAAAAAATTGCTTTTTTTTGTGTAGACCTTAACATAGAATCGTCTTTTATAAAATTATATTTTTTATCAATTTTATTCGAATCCATATTCAAAATTTCTTCTTCTGATTTTTCCATAAAATCATCAACTTTGTATTTTGAACTAAAAAAATCAAGTAAACCCATATATAATATATAATTATTATATATTATAATAATTATAAATAACAATATATATTAACATTTAAATGCATAAGCAAGTATACATATTCCGATAATCCCTAGCATAAGACCAAAATGATAATAATATTGCATTGATTTATACATTTGCAACCATGCTTGTGATTGGGTTTTATTTTCAACGTGATTTAACATCCAATCTGTTTTAGGTGTTAATTTATAATAAAAATAATTTGTAACAAAACTAATTGATAATACTAAACAAACTACAGAATTTGTATGCAAAATTTTCTTACTGTAATTATAATAAATAACAAAAATAGATAGTATTAACCCAATCATATATCCTTTCATGCTAATACGTAATCTCTCATTTGCAATATTTTTATAAATGACTTGTTGTTTTGCCGTTAATTGGTTCTCGTATTGTTTAACTATATTACTACTATTAACTGAATTATAAAAATATATCATACCAACTATAAAAACAAATGAAATAAAACAACTAATATAACACGTCATTATATATATTAATTATATATAATAAAAAAATAATAAAAAAATAATAAAAAAATAATAAAAAAATAAAATTGATATTATATTATATGTAACTAAATTAATTTACATTTTCTAGATCATTTACATTCCAATATTCAACACCTCTATTTGGCATAGGACGTTTAATAATAAACGGCATTTTTTTTTGTTCAAGTTCAAGTAATGCAATATTATAACCATCTATAATATTCAACGGAACTTGAACAAATGGTTTAGCACCTGAATCTAACTGCTTTGAACGTAACCCAATAACGCGTGTCATTTCATATTTAGTTAGAAATGGATTTGTTCTATGCAATGGATCTATAATAATGCCATTTACATCGCGTTTTATTTGCGTTAAAGCTTTGATTTCTTCATAATTATGATTATTTGATTCTGGATGAAAATTTAAAATATATTGTTCCCTCATTTTATTATCAAACTTTTGCAAATAATCTTCATTTTCACTTTCACTATCACCATCATCACCATCATCATCATCATCATCATCATCATCGATATCAACACTATTATTCACCTGTGTTTTTTTTGAAGAATCTAATAGTTCAATACCGGATATAAAGTTGCTATTTATTTTAGAATTAATATTCTTTTTTTTACTATCATTTTCACTATCTAAATTTAATTTACTTTCATCATCTTCAATATTAATATCTTCATCATCTTCATCTTCATCATCTTCATTGTCGTCATCATTGTCGTCGTCGTCGTCGTCATCTACATCTTCATCATCTTCATCATCTTCATCTACCTCATCAACCTCATCTACCTCATCTACCTCATCATCATCTTTAATGATGTCAACTTCTTGTAATTTTTCTTTATCATCATCATTAATTGTTTTTTGTACTTTATTCATTATCGTGTATGTATATATAATTAAAAAGTTAAAATATTTCAATTTTATATTTAATAAAAATATATAAAATTGTCAATAACTATATGACTTAGTTATTATCCGTTTTCCATGTTGTATTGCAAATACCACATAAATATACATATTTCATTCGAATATCATCATACCGTAAATAAATAACTTCTCTATTATTAATTTCTGCTAAATCTTTTTTATGTAGTATCGTTTTTTCTTGATTTTGCTCTGCTTCGATTGCACTTTCTTGTGCTTCAATTGCACTTTCTTGTGCTTCACTCGCACTTTCTTGTGCTTGAGTAACATATTTGTCTATTTCAATTTCATCTTTATTAGAACCTCCACCTCCGGTAGTTGTATTACTATTGCATTCTTGGTTAGGGCATTTAATTGTATTAATTCTAGGTAATGTGGGATCGTATTTAGTATATTCATTAACTATATGCGTATAATTTTGTTCACTACGCGTTATTTGTAAATCAGATACACAAACAGTTTCTTCATTAACATTAACATCCTCGTGACCACAATTACGACAATAATATATTAAAACATCTCCTACATTACCATCATCATCGCTAACCTTTAAATAATACATATTATTGCATTCGCTACAAAACTTCATTGTTATTGTGTATATTATATAATATTACTATTTTTAATATCAATTTTATTTATTATTATAAATACATTTATTGGTATTATCTACTACTATGAATATAATAATAACATATAAAGATTATTTAATACCTAGATATAAGATAAGACAAATTAAATCAATGACCATAATTGAAGATTACTTTAATTTAACCAAAAAATATAAATCTGAATATGGAGACAAAACAATAATACTTATGGAAGTAGGCAGTTTTTTTGAAGTATATGCTGTAAGAAACCCAGATGGTACATATGCAGGAAGTGATATTGATATTTTTGCCAGAATTAATGAAATGTATATTGCAGATAAACATATATATTATGAGTCACTTCCAGTTGTAATGGCAGGGGTAGGAACAGTATATTCAGATAAATATATTCAAAAAACACAAGAACATGGATATACAATTGTTATTTATAAGCAAGATTCCATCAATAAAACAGTTAGAACATTATATGAAATAATCTCTCCAGGTACTTTTTTCCCGGTTGAATCTCAACAGTTATCTAACAATGTAATGTGTATATGGTTGAATAAAACAGTTTCAAAAAGAGGGATGAGTAATGCTCCTCAAGTAACAATTGGCATTTCAAATATTGATATTTATACAGGGAAGACATCATTATTTCAATTTATAACAAATTATAGTCATAATCCTGCAACATATGATGAACTAGAACGATATATATCTGCATACAGACCGAGTGAATGCATATTTATAGCAAATATAAATGTACAATTAATAGACGATATTATTAATTTTATAGGGATTGAAAATACAAAAATGCATAAAATAAATATAGACGATATTGCAAATAAAGATATAGAAAAAAATATTAAAAATGTAGAAAAGCAGAATTACCAAATAGAGGTATTAAAAAAATTTTTCCCTAATTACGCTTCTTTCCATGAAATGTTTCCGACCCATTATATTGCAATTCAAACATTCTGTTATTTGCTGAATTTTGTGTATTGCCATAATCCTAATTTGGTGAAGAAATTAACTGAACCGGTCTTTGAAAATTATACAGATAGATTAATTTTATCAAATCATGCACTAAATCAATTAAATATTATAGATGATACAAGACATACAGGAAAACTTAGATCAATCAGTAGTTTACTTAATAATTGTGTAACAACTATGGGAAAACGACATTTTTTATATAAATTACATTACCCAATAACAAATGAAAAAACCCTACAGAAATCATACAATATAACAGAATATCTTATAAACAAAGGGGGTGAATATAATACGCATATTCGAACACAGTTAAAATCAATTAGTGATTTAGAAAAATTAATGCGTAAAATAATATCTAAAAAAATAATGCCTAAAAATTTATATTCATTAATAGAAGAGTTAACTACAATTAACAATATATATAATGCAATACAAGATGATAATGAAATAATGACTTATATTAATTCAAACGATGAAATAAATAAAAATACCATTGATAATATTTCTAGTATATGTAAAAAAATAATAGATGATATTGTTAATGTATTTGATATTAAAAAGTGTTATAATTTAAATGAAATAACATCGGTATCATTTAATTCAAACAATATTGATTCAATTATTAATAAAGGAATCTCTCTTCCGATTGATAAGTCAACCCAAACAAGTATAGATGAGAGATCAAAAATTGAAGCAATATGTAAATATCTCACAACCATTGTAAAAAATGTAGATAAATATAATAATAAAAAGGGTCAAACAAGTAATCAAACACAATATATAAAAATTCATGAAACAAATAGAAATGATCCAATAATAGTTGGAACAAATCGTCGAATTCTATTATTAAAAACAGAAATTAATAAAATCATCAAAAAAACACCTACAGTAAATCTTGAATTTTTTTCAAACTATAGTGAAAAAACAGAAAGTTTTACATTTGATATAACTTCACTCGAATATAATAATAATGGAGGTAGTAAAAGTGAGTCTGCTATATCAAGTAAACAAATTAGAGATATTATCCATAATATGGAATCTTCAAAAAACAATTTAATTAATGAAACTAATATATTATTCCAAAAATATATATCTGAATTTATAAAATATGAAGGTGAATTAGAGAAAGTTATTTGTTATACAATTGAAATGGATATGCTACAATGTAAATCATATATTGCATCTAAGTTTAATTATTGTAAACCAACAATTTATAATATTGAAGAGACTACAAATAAAGAAGAGACGAATGAATCATTTTTTGATTTTACAGGAATTCGTCATCCTTTAATAGAACATCTTCAAACAAATGAGTTATATGTTACAAATGATATGAAACTAGGTAATCATAAAACTATAGATAAAACTGGTATATTATTGTACGGAACAAATGCTGTTGGAAAAACAAGTTTTATAAAATCAGTTGGAATTGCTATTATATTGGCACAATCTGGATTATTTGTTCCATGTGAAACATTTATTTATAAACCATATAAAAATATTTTTACACGAATTCTAGGAAATGATAATTTATTCAAAGGATTATCAACATTTGCAGTTGAAATGACGGAATTACGTACAATATTAACGATGGCAAATGAAAATAGTTTAGTATTAGGTGATGAATTATGTTCTGGAACAGAGAGTGATTCTGCATTAAGTATTTTTACAGCAGGATTAGAAATTCTAGATAAACGAAAAAGTACATTTTTATTTGCAACTCATTTTCATGAGATTGTTTCATATGACGAAATTAATGATTTACATAATTTAAAAATGATGCATATGGCAGTTCATTATAATAAAGAAATAAATGCACTTGTATATGATCGTAAATTACGAGAAGGACCTGGTGAGAGTATGTATGGTTTAGAAGTATGCAAATCATTGCATTTACCTGATGATTTTTTAGAACGTGCTCATAATATTAGAATGAAATATAATGAAAATAGTAAAAATATACTTTCTCTAGAAAAATCACACTTTAATTCTAAAAAGATAATTGGAAAGTGTGAAATATGTAGTAAAAAAAAAGCAAGTGAGGTTCATCATTTACAGCATCAAAAAAGCGTAAATACAACAACTGATCATATTGTTAATAAAAATAAACAAAATTTTCATAAAAATCATATTGCAAATTTAATAAATATATGTAATACATGTCATAATAAAATACATAAAACAAAACAAGAACACATTGTAGTAAAAACAACAAATGGATATATTATTCAAGAATTATAAACAATCGTATTTTGAATAGTTATATAATTATAGTTTGATTCAGATTCATTTGGTTGAGAAAAGTAATTATCATTATTATAAAATGATTCATTATCATCGGTACTTGAATATAAATCATATTTTAACGGATCTTCATATACAGATTCATTATTATCCATTGAGTTATTCATTTGTACTGTATCATAATTAGTATTGATAAATAATTTATTATTTACAAATAATTCGTTTTCAATATTAAAAGGATATTGGGTATCATTATCAATTATAGTATCTATTTGTTTTTTATTATTGGGTTGTGTATTATGCTTTTTAATGATAACACCGATAAAAAATATAAAAATTGTAGATGATACCAAAATAATTATAATATTCATTGAACTAATATTATTATCTCCTATATTTTTTGAACTATTCAGTATTTTTTTTTTATTTGTAGTTAATGTGCTAGTTAATGTGCTAGTTAATGTGCTAGTTAATGTGCTAGTTAA